>Ga0334883_1000284_pt1 | contig 95493 bp, 80 predicted proteins | sample GraSluR1_MG_6_FD_207230 | JGI IMG/M metagenome (GOLD analysis project Ga0334883, IMG submission 207230) | Sludge microbial communities from methane-producing bioreactor in Wageningen University, Netherlands - Granular Sludge_09_05-R1 | ecosystem: Engineered > Bioreactor > Anaerobic >... | reverse complement strand
AGGCAAAGCCCATGGCAAAGAGAGGTTTTGCATGGGATGCCGGTGACCAGGCGCTTCCCTTGATATAGAGATTTCCGGGAGCTGGGAAAGGCAGGCCCAACACCAGGGGTGCTAGATAGGCGGCCACATAGGCAGTATCCCAGCCGCGAAAGACCACAGGGAGTTTGTAGGCTCGCGCCACCAGAAGCATGGAGAGGGTGCGTGCTGAGAGAGCAAGCGTGGGAATCAGGAGAAGAAGCGCTGGCTCGATGCCGGCTTCCCTTTGAGTCCAGGGCAGGGCGAGCAGTGCCGGGATATTCCAACCAAGCACAAGCAACAGAAAGGCAAGGGTGTTTCCCAACATGGTACGCACAAAGGCCGAAAGGTTGGTTGGATACGATTTCGGTTGCTCCTCCTTCAGGCTTGTTTGCCAGAAGAAATACCCCATGTCGAAAAAGCGTGAAGCGTGGGACCAGACCTTGGCCACTCCCAAGCGGTAGCGCTTGATTTGGAAGGAGAGCGAGCGGATGGTAAAGCCACGTTGCTCCAACTGCCTGAAAGAAGCTGGATTATCTCCCTCCACACAGCCTGCCGCATCGGTGCAACCGATTTCACGGAGGAAGGTGAGCCCTTCGTCGATCAAACGTCCTGCCAGGCCCTTTCCGCGGTGCTGCTCGTCGATGTAGAGCCACCCAAGATATCCCATCTTTATCTTGGCATTCACCTGGTAGACGTCCAGATTGAGTCCTCCCACAATTCTGCCCTCGAAGCTCACCACCAGCGTGGTCTGTGGGTGCAGGAAGAAGATGGAGTGAAGGTTTGGCTCAAAGATGCGACGCATGAGCTGAAGCGCTTCTTCCTGTTGCCCTTGTGGAAGAGGATGGATCAGATAGTCACTCATGCTCTGGCCTGCGGATTCAGGGTGCGATGCATCTCGCTTTGGGTAAGGAGACAGTGAAAGCCGACAGCTGCGAGAAAACCCTGGAGATCCAGGCAAGCGGTATCCACGTTGTAGAAGGAGAGGTGCTCCGTTTCACACAGAGCTTGCGCAGCAAGAAGGGCTTCTTTTGCATAGCCTCTTCTTCTCTGGCTTGGTTCTATGAAGATCTGGGCTATCATTCCCCTTGTGGTGTCCAAGCAGAGCGTACCAACCACTTCTCTGTTGCAAACGATGTCGAATCCTGTATAGGAACCTGCTTTGAGCGATTGTTCGCTGTATTGCCAACTCGGCTCGCACTCCCCCCGCCCGAGGCGCAGGAGCTGTTGCCTTTTCAGCGAGACCAAGCCTTTGCCTGGCCAAGCATCTCGTTCCAATCGATGGCAGGCCAATGTCCGAACGGTGGAAAAACCGTGTTTCTCGTAGAGTTTTTTTGCCCGATCATTGGTATCCAGGACTTCCAGGACGAAGGACGTGCAGCCTCGATGTGCGGTATGCTTGATCGCTTGATCAATCAGTTGATGGGCAAGGCCCTGGCCACGATAGGCCACTCGTATCCCGGTTCCTGCGTCATACGCGATTGTGTTGCGCCGTGCCACCAACAGAAAGCCTACCAGCTTTCCTTCGTCAAAGAGGCCGACCGAATCATCCAGGCTGCATCCGTTGGTATGCATATGGCGGACAAGCTGGGAACTGTCCATCTGCATGGGGACGTCATAGTCGCTGAAGGCGTCGTTGAACGTCTCAAGAAGATGGTCGATGTCCACCTTTGAAAGCGATGAGACTACCACCATTGCTTCCTCCTGAAATAGACGATCATGGCTGTCACCACGAGGACGCAGCACAAGAGAATGGCATAGAAGCCCCACCAAGCAGAGGTGAAGGGCATTACGGTAAAGTTCATGCCATACAGACCGGTGAGAAAGGTCATGGGGATGAAGATGGTGGAAATGATGGTTAACACCTTCATGATGGTGTTCATCCTCATGTCCAGGCTGGAGAGATAGACTTCCATGATGCCCGAAACCGTTTCACGCAACATGTCGCACTCCTCACTCAGCCAGAGGGCGTGGTCCTGTATGTCCTTCAGCAAGAAGAGTGTGTTCTTGTCCAGGTATTCGCTTTCAGAGCGAAGCAGGGTGGTCAATATTTCTCTGAGAGGACTGGTCATCCTTCTCAGACGCAGGATTTCCGCCTTGTGCTGGTGAATGGTGGGCGCATCGGTTGTCTGGGGGGAGGTGATGACTTGCTCTTCCAGATGCTCTGTTTTCAGCTCGAGCTCATCGGCTCGCACCAGATACTGGTCCACCACCCGGTCCATCAGGGAGTGAAAGAGCATACCCGCACTGCCTGTTTGCAGCTTGGTCTGGTTGGTTGCCAACTGGCGGATCAAGGGCTCGAATATTTCACTCTTGTTCTCAGCAATGGAAAGAACCCAGTTGCTGCCCAAGAAGAGTGAGAGCTGTTGTTCAGGACTCTCTTGGGTTCCCAGGATGCGGAGGGTTGCTGACAGGTAGGAGTCATAGCGGTCAACCTTCAGGCGTTGGTCGGTAGAGAAGACGTCCTCTAGGCTGAGGTTGGAGAGGGAGTACTCCTTTGCTATCTTCACAATGTGCCTGATATCCTTCAGGCCGGTGATTTCCACCCAGAGGTTTCCTTGCTGAGGTTTGGAGAATCCCTCTTCCAGGTGATAGTACTCCGAGCTGTAGTGGTGGGAGCGGACAAGGGTCTGCTCCTCTTCCGTATCCCCTACATAGACCAGGGTTCCTGGTACCAATCCTTCTTTTCTCTTGTGAAGCATGGTGCGTTGTTTTTTCTCCAACATGTCATTCTCCTATAAGGCGGTGAAACCGAGCACCAGCAAGAGCTGGGCAAGGATATACAAAGACATCTCGCTGATTTTCTTGCTCGTCCTCACCCCCATGGTGTCCAGTGCTATCATACCGTCGGAGATGAGGAAGGCCAAGGCTCCAAGGATACAGACAATGGAGCCTGATCCTGCACATAGGGCACTCATGGCAGAGAGATTGAGGGCATAGAGCAGGTATTTGAGCCTCCCTTTTCCCTTTCCCAAGGTTCGGATGAGCACCATGCAGCCGGCAGCAAGGATGGCAAACGCGATGAGCGTGGGAAGAGGAGAGATGGAAGTGCTGAGCAACTGAAGACTGTAGGCTATGTGGGACAGGGCGAACAGCGCCATACCTGCAAGAAACCATCGGTACTGCTTGGACTTGGTGAGCAGAACATCCCCAGCTGTTGCGAATGCCAGGCCAAGCAATAGGCAGCTGTAGGCTTGGGTCTTGGGCACAAAGAGAGCGAGTGAAGGCATGAGCAGCGCCTTGGTCACCACTGCTGCTCTGTGTTTTCCTTCGCTTCTCAAGCTGAGATGGAGGAAGGAGAGGATAAGATAAGGAACCAGTGAGGTGTACATATTGGTACGGTAACGCACACTTCTTCAGCCTGCAAGAAGGAATGATGCACACTATTTTGCTATCCTCAAGGAATTCTGATATAATACCCAGTCATGGCGAAGACAACTTATGATGAATCAAAGATCCAAACGCTGAGTGCGCTGGAGCATATACGAAAGCGCCCTGGTATGTATATCGGACGTTTGGGCAACGGCACGCATGTCGATGATGGTATCTACATCCTCCTCAAGGAGGTGGTGGACAACAGCATCGACGAGTTCATCATGGGCTATGGCAGCAAGATCCTCATCCGGCTCAAAGAGAGTGAGATCCGCGTCAGGGACTTTGGGCGTGGCATCCCGCTGGGCAAGGTGGTCGACTGTGTTTCGATCATCAATACCGGTGCGAAGTACAGCGACGATGTTTTCCAGTTCTCAGTGGGGTTGAACGGGGTAGGTACGAAGGCTGTCAACGCGCTCTCCTCCCATTTTTCGGTAACCAGCTATCGTGAGGGCAAGTTCAGCAGGGCTACCTTCTGCCAGGGTGTGTTGGTCAACGAGGAGATCGGGAAGACCGGCGAGGCCGATGGGACTGAGGTGACCTTCATTCCCGACCCCGAGCTCTTCGGTGACTATCGCTACAATGAGGACTTCATCCTCTCTCGTATCTGGAGTTACGCCTACCTCAATACCGGACTCTCTCTTGATTACAACAATAAGATCTACCGTTCTGCCCACGGGCTTTTGGACCTCTTGGACAAGGAGGTGGGAACTGAGAACCTCTATTCCATCATCCACTATCAGGGCAAGCAGCTTGAATTTGCCCTGACGCATGTGGGAGGAAGCTATGGGGAGAACTACTTCTCCTACGTCAATGGACAGCACACCACCGACGGAGGCACTCACCAGAGTGCTTTCAAGGAAGGCATCCTCAAGGCGATCAACGAGCACTTCAAGAAGAACTGGGCTCCTCAGGATGCCCGCGAAGGGGTGGTGGGAGCCATCGCCGTCAAGGTAAAGGATCCTGTCTTTGAGTCCCAGACCAAGAACAAGCTGAGCAATACCGAAATACGCACCTGGATCGTGAATGAGGTCAAGGATGCCATCATCGACTTCTTGCTCAAGAATACTGAGGAAGCGAACAAGCTGTATCAGAAGGTCATCAACAACGAAGCCTTGCGCAAGGAGCTCAATGAGGTAAAGAAAGGGGCGAGGGAGTCAGCAAAGAAGGTCTCGCTGAACATTCCCAAGCTCAAGGATTGCAAATACCATCTTGGCCAGAGTGCTTCCCATCAGGATGAGTGCGAGCGTTCGATGATCTTCCTCACCGAGGGTGACAGCGCCAGCGGCACGATCACCAAGACACGCGATGTCATGACCCAGGCCGTATTCAGCCTGCGGGGAAAGATTCTCAACGTATATGGGAAGAAGAAGACCGAAATCTACAAGAATGCAGAGCTCTACAATATGATGGTTGCCTTGGGCATCGAGAATGGGGTTGAGGGATTGCGCTACGGCAAGGTCATCATCGCCACCGATGCTGATAATGACGGCTTCCATATCCGAAACCTGTTGATGACCTATTTCTTGACCTATTTTGAGGATCTGGTGTTCGCTGGACGGGTATACATCCTGGAGACTCCGCTGTTTCGTGTGCGCAACAAGAACCAGACGGTCTACTGTTACAGTGAGCGGGAGCGCGATAATGCAACCGCCCAGATCAGGAACAGCGAGGTCACCCGGTTCAAGGGCCTCGGGGAAATAGATCCCAAGGAGTTCGGGCAGTTCATCGGTGAGGATATGCGTCTCATACCGGTTTCCATTGCAGGTATGAACGAGATGCATAAGACTTTGGAGTTCTATATGGGCAACAATACCCCCGAACGACGCGAATTCATTATGGAGAATCTCATCTGATGACCCAGGCACACTCAATATTCCGACAAAATTTTCTTGAATATGCCAGCTACGTCATCAAGGAGCGGGCAATCCCCGATCTTGTCGACGGGTTCAAGCCGGTGCAAAGGCGTATCATCCACACGCTTTTTGAGATGGATGACGGCAAATTCCACAAGGTGGCGAACGTGGTCGGCTGGGCGATGCGTTACCACCCCCACGGTGATGCTTCCATCTATGAAGCACTGGTGAATCTCGCCAACTGTGATTTGTTCATCGAACGGCAGGGAAACTTCGGCAACATCCTTACCGGAGACAGTGCCGCCGCCGCCCGATACATCGAATGCCGTCTGCTGCCGTTTGCCAAGAAGGTGCTGTACAACCCCGAATTGACCGAGTTCGTTGACTCCTATGATGGGAGAAACCAGGAACCGGTAGCCTTTCCTGCAAAGATTCCGGTAGTCATCATCCAAGGTGTCAGCGGCATTGCGGTGGGTATGAGTACCTACATCCTTCCGCACAACGCTTTTGAAGTGCTTGATGCCATGGCCTCCTCGCTGAAGGGGGAGAGCTATCGCCTCTATCCCGACTTCCCCGGAGGGGGAATTGTCGATGTAGAGAACTACGATGATGGAAGGGGTTCTGTTTCCATCAGGGCGAAGCTCAATACCTCAGATCCAAAGCGCATCATCATCGAGGAGCTTCCCTACGGTACCACCAGCGAAGCAATGATCCACTCGGTGGAGGAAGCGGCAAAGAAGGGCAGGATCAAGATCAGTTCGATCAATGACTACACTGCCGAGTTCGTGAACATTGAGATCAATCTCGCCCGCAATACCTACGCCCAGGAAATTGTCGATGCCTTGTATGCCTATACCGCTTGTGAGACCAAGCTGTCGGTGAACCCTTTGGTGATTCGCGACAATGTGCCGACCATCATGGGAGTGCATGAGATCCTTGACTACCATGCAAAGCATCTGGTCCAGGTCCTCAAGGCCGAGCTTGAGCTGGAGAAGGGGCATCAGCTGGACAAGTTGCATGCCCGGACCTTGGAGCGCATCTTCATCGAGGAGCGCATCTACAAGAGGATTGAGCAGAAAAAGAGTGCCGAAGAGGTGAACAAGGCGGTTATCACCGGATTCAAGAACTTCGAGGACCAACTGCTCAGGGCGGTTGATGATGACGATGTGGAACGGCTTCTGAAGATTCCCATCCGGCGCATCAGTCTCTTTGATATCGAGAAGAACCGCACGGAGATCGAGCAGATCAATGCCAACCTTGAGGATATCGAGCGCAAGCTCGGTGATTTGGTCGGCTACGCACTCTCCTACCTAGGGGAGCTGAAGAGTATGCTCGATCCTGTGGAGCACCAACGAAAGACAACCCTCAAATCCTTTGAGTTGGTCGATGTGAAGGAAGTTGCCCTGCGCAATCTGCCGGTCAAGTACGATCCGGCCAATGGATACCTGGGCTACGGGGTGAAGGGGGGAACCACCTTGCTTGAGGTAAGTCCCTTCGACCGCCTTCTGGTCATCCGCAAGGATGGGTCCTACCAGGTGATTGATGCACCGGAGAAGGAGTTTGTCGGCAAGGGCATGCTGCACTGCGGTTTTGCTGACAAGAATGAGCTTGCTTCGCTTACCTTCACGATCATTTATCAGGAGAAGACGTACAAGTACCTCTTCCTCAAGCGGTGTCAGATCGTAAGTTATCAGCTGAAGAAGGTCTACTCCTTGTTGCCTGAGGGAGAGTTCAAGCTCATCAAGCTGTCGACCTTCCCCAACGCTGAGCTGACGGTTTCTTATAAACCCAAACCGGGACTGAGAATCTTGGAAGAGAAATTCTACTTTTCCGACTATCTGGTAAAGGGAGTGAAGGCCGGCGGGGTGCGTATCGCCGTCAAGGAAGTTGCCTCACTCAAGCTGAGGGCAGTCAAGGAAGTGGTTCATGCGAAAGATGCCGAACCCAGCCTGTTCGACGAGGAAGAGAAGGAGTGATGATGGGCATACAGGATCGCATTCTCTATGAGGACAACCATCTCATCGTGGTGAACAAGCTGTGTGGTGAACTGGTCCAGGGAGACCAGACCGGCGATGAGACGCTGGCCGACCTGGTCAAGGAGTATCTGCGCACCACCTATCAGAAGAAGGGGAATGTGTATTTGGGCATTCCTCATCGCCTGGATCGTCCCACCAGCGGGATCGTCGTCTATGCCAAGACAGAGAAGGCCCTCATCCGGCTCAATGAGATGTTCAAAGGAAGCTCAGTGCAAAAATACTACTGGGCGATTGTGGATATGATGCCCAATGCTACTGAGGGTACGCTGGTCCACTACATCATCCGGGATACCAGGACAAACAAGAGTGTCGCCCTTCCTGTGGAGCGCAAGGGGGGCAAGCTTGCCAAGCTGGACTATCGCGTGATTGCAGCCTCGAAGAACTACTATCTTTTGGAGATCAACCTGCATACCGGTCGGCATCACCAAATCCGAGCCCAGCTGGCAGCCATCGGACTGCACATCAAGGGGGATCTCAAGTATGGGTTCCCCAGGTCAAACCCGGATGGAGGAATCTGTCTGCACGCACGCTCGGTCTCCTTTACCCACCCGGTGAAGAAGGAGGTGATCAGCCTGATAGCCGAGCCTCCCCATGATGCCCTTTGGGATGCGTTTGTTGCTCAGAATCACTCCTGATTGATCAGCACCACCCCTTCCCCTTTGAAGCCGTTCACCTTGATGGTGAGCGGCTTTTCACTGTGGGCATGGATGAAGTGCTCAGTCTCATCATAGACAGCCAGTGCTGATAGCTTTTCCCTATCCAGGCGTCCTGATCGATACATCGGATTGATCGTAAGGTACATGCAGCCGAGGCTGGTCATGTTCTGGAAGAAGTGGGTTCCTTGGCTGGGCTCAACCTGGAAGCCCTTCAGGCCGGTTTCGATGATTACCTTGGAGCGGGAAATCTGTGACCACGTTACCGGGATTCCGAGCCAAGGGTCGCAAGAACCGAGCCTGCCGGCAACCAGGAGGGCATAGTCGCGCTCGGCAAGAACCATCTGGGCATTGAGCTTGTCCAGCTCCTTGGCCATATCCTTCATAGCTGATGCATTGAAGCGATCGAGCTTGAGATAGATGAGATCATGAATATCCTCAATCTTCCCGTTTCCCATGACCACTACGGAGTGAATTGCGGCTTGTGTCCGTTCCTCATCGCTGATGGCCACATCGCTCTCCTCATTGCCTGCCGCAATGGGCCTGATCTGCAGGAGACTGAACTCCTGGATTTTTGGAGCTTTTCGGTTGAGGTTGACGGCAAACTCTATTTCCACCGGCTTTCCCATGGCTTCGGTGCCGAGGATGAGGATGTCCTTGACAATCTGGGCGAGCGGGAAGGCGTCATACTTGAGAACCCCGTTGAACGTGATGACCTTCTGCCCTTCTGCACGGATCGATTCACTGAGGGTCCCGGTTGCCATCTCATATGTGCTTGCGATGAACTTGAGTGATTCAGGATGCTGTTCAGCTTCACTGAGATCCAGCAGTTCAAGGTTTTCCAAGCCACCTTCAGCCAGCGGGTGGTACCCGTTTTTCAGATTCAGGCCGTAGAAGGTCCTTTGGCTGCTGGTTTGGTTTCCTCCCAGATACTGGGCCGGTCGCTTGGGATGGGAGGGACTGAAGCGCAGCGCCGACCCATTGTCGACAACAGACTTTCCAAACCCGAAGCTGAGCATTCCAACTCCGTCCTCGGGTTTTTCCCCACCCAAGGGATAGTAGTTGAGTGAGCGGGCAACCCCGCTGATGTTCGGATACCAGTAGGAGCCGTGTTCGCTGCCGATGACCTGCTGGATGATGACAGCCATTTTCTCATCCTCGAGCATGTGCTCGGTTGCCTTGAGGTACTCCTTGGCACTGCGGAAATAGGTTGAGGCCCATACTGCCCTGATTGCATCACACAGTTCTGCGAGTCGTACTTCGTCACTTCCCTTGTTGGGCAGCATGCAGGTCTCATACACCCCTGCGAACGGCTGGTAGTGGGAGTCTTCAAGCAAACTCGAGGAGCGCACGCAGATGGGTTGGTGGATCACCTGGATTATCTCAGCGAGGTTGAGCACCAGCTCCTCTTTCAACGGCTTGGAGAGGAAAATCTTGAGCAAGGTCTCATCCGGGAGGTCTGCGGTGGTGATGTCGGTGAGGTTGTTCTCCTCAATGAATTGGGTGAACATCTCTGTGGTCAGCACAACGGTACGGGGAATGGAGAGATAGACCTGGGGGTACTTGGCAGGAAGCTTTGCTGCTCTGAGCACCATGTCGATGAAAGCAAGCCCTCTGCCCTTGCCACCCAGGGACCCTCCCCCGATACGGCTGAAAAAGAGTGTCTCGTCATAGTTGTTGCGACTGAACTGTGCGATGACACCTTTGGTGCGTTCGCTTCGGTAGGTGCGGATGATGTCGATGAGCTGCTGCTGGACAAGCGAGGCATTGCCTCCGGGAGGTATCTGCAGGTTCTTGATCTTGGCGGCGAGGGTATAGAGACTCTGTGCCCTCAGCCAGCGGGAGAACTCATTGCGCCTGCAGTGGAAGTCGAAGCTTTCAGCTGGGATGAAGGGCAGAAGCCGCTGCAGGTCACGCATTGTTTCAGCTCGTGCAATCTCTTCCATCGTTTTCGGGTCACGGAAGATGAAGGGGCCGAAGCCGTAATGGCTGGTCATGAACTTGTTGAGGTCGAAGAGCAGCGACGAGCTGTGCTTCCAGATGAAGAAGGCTCCACCATCCTCCACCTCGTCACGGGCGTTGTTGTCGCTGCTTTGCACCAGAATGGGGACTTCGGGGTCGAGGGCGAGTACCTCCTTGGTGAGGGTAAGCCCGGCCAGCCTGTCCTGCTGCCCTTCCTTGAGGTAGGACATGTCGGTGATGATGCCCAGGATGTTGTGCCGGTAGGTGCTGTACAGCTGCCAAGCCTCCTCATAGGTCCTTGCAAGGACAATTTTAGGTCTTCCCCGCATGCGCAGGGTTTTGCCCCAGTTGTTCAGCGCTTCCAAAATGGCTGAGCGGTTCTGCTGGATGAGGCAGGTGTACATCATGGGTAGGTAGGAGGAGTAGAAACGGATTGAGTCTTCAACCAGGATGATGACCTGTACGTCAGCTTCCTTTGTGTCGTGATCGAGGTTCATCCTGTCCTCGACCAGCTTGATCATGGCCAAGAAGATGGTGGGGTCGCCCTGCCAGTAGAAGAAGTAGTCGATCGCCTGGCAGTCCGAACCCTTGATCAGCTTGTTCCTGCGGTGGCTTGAGGAGGGGGAGAGGGCGATGACCGGCATTTCCGGATCCAGCTTCTTGATGGAGTCGGCAAGTTGTTCCACTGATTCCGGCCCGAGATCGAGCATGGTGATGACCAGTTCATACTTCCGGCTTGCGATGAGCTTGAGCGCTTCTTCACCACTGTTGGTGTGGGTGATTTTTGGAGGGTTGTTCAGCCCCAGCTGGGTGTATTCGATGTACAGCTCCTCTTCAACCCGTCCGTCCTCTTCCAGAAGAAACCGGTCGTATTCGTTGCAGATGAGCAGGACGTTGTAGATATGTTTCAGCATCAGGTTGCTGAAGGGCAACCAGGTAGGGTCTAGTGTGTACATACCGAGTAGTGTAGCATGGGCATACCGTTTTGAATAGAAATTCAAGAATTGCATAAATTTGATAAAAAATTCAAAAAATATACGATTTATTGAACAATCGAGTAATATAAAAAATAATACTCATGATTAACTCAATTTAAACATTGACAGAACCTATGCTCGGGTTTAGGCTTTTTGAACAAGCAGTAGATGCTTGCACTCGTTCTGAAGGAGAAAAATCTAGGTATGTATACCCTTGAAACATTAATGGAAGATCTGGAGCGGAAGAATCCCGCCCAGCCTGAGTTCATCCAGGCTGTGCGCGAGGTCCTGGAGAGTGTCATCGATGTGGTGAATGAGAACCCCGTCTATGAGAAAAACCGGATTCTGGAACGGATGACCGAGCCCGATCGTGTGTACTCTTTCCGGGTGGAGTGGGAGGATGACGAGGGTAACCTACAGGTGAATCGCGGATATCGGGTGCAGTTCAACAATGCCATCGGCCCCTACAAGGGAGGGCTCCGGTTCCACTCCAGTGTGACCCTCGGCTCACTGAAGTTCCTCGGTTTCGAACAGACCCTGAAAAACAGCCTGACGACCCTTCCCATGGGTGGCGGCAAGGGTGGCAGTGACTTCAATCCCCGTGGCAAGAGTGATGCGGAAATCCTTCGTTTCTGCCGCTCCTTCATGACTGAGCTTCAGAAATACATCGGTCCGGATACTGACGTTCCTGCAGGGGACATCGGAGTGGGGGCCAGGGAGATCGGGTACCTGTATGGGCAGTACAAGCGCATCCGGGAGGAGAATACCGGTGTTCTGACCGGCAAGGGCTTGGGCTATGGTGGCTCGCTGGTCCGTCCGGAGGCTACGGGCTATGGCACGATGTACTTTGCCAAGGCCATGCTTGAGGCACACAATGACAGCTTCGAGGGCAAACGCGTCTCCATCAGCGGATTCGGCAATGTTGCCTGGGGTGCTGCAGTCAAGGCAACCCAGCTTGGGGCCAAAGTGGTTACCATCAGCGGACCCGATGGCTACATCTATGACGAGGAGGGAGTGGGTACACCGGAGAAGTGGGCTTTCATGAACTTCCTGAGAACCAGCAACAACGATGTGGTGGAGCCGTATGCAAAGAAGTTCGGGGCCACGTTTGTCCCGAAGAAGAAGCCTTGGGAGGTTCCGGTTGACCTTGCTTTCCCCTGCGCCATCCAAAACGAGCTGAATCTTGAGGATGCGAAGATGTTGGTGGCCAACGGAGTGAAGTACGTGGTCGAGACTTCAAACATGGGATGCCAAGCTGATGCGGTCACCTTCCTGATCGGACAACGCATTCCCTTTGCTCCGGGCAAGGCAGCAAATGCAGGCGGAGTAGCGGTCAGCGGCTTGGAAATGAGCCAGAATGCCATGCACCTTTCCTGGTCTGCTGAGGAGGTGGATGAGAAGCTCTTTTCCATCATGACCCAGATTCATCAGGCTTGTGTTCGTGAAGGGAAGGAGGATGACGGGTACATCAACTACGTGAAGGGGGCGAACATCGCCGGCTTCAGGAAGGTTGCCGATACCATGGTCCAGCTCGGATACTGATGATTGTTCCCCCAATGGGGTTTTGTGTATCATGGGAGTCTTCTCGTCGGGGAGACTCCCATTTTTCAGGCCACTAGGCAACCGACAGTTTTGCAATCTTGTACATGGGCGAAGGATGGGAATGCGCATGATTTTGCCACAGGAAAACAAGGCTTGAGAGGGGGCGTCTGCTTACAACTTCTGCTCATTGCCAGCAAGGAATTGAAAGTTTTTATTTTTGTCAATTTGAACCTTTCAGACCTTTCTCATACGCATTTTCTTAGACTTGATACGTGAGTGCTATCAAACCTATATAACACTATATATAGCGTTATTCAACTTTTGACTGCGCTATAAATACGGTAATCATGCTTGCCAAGTTGTAGTCTCCATGGTATGGTTGATGAGGGTCGACAGCCGTCGGCCCCCTTGCTTGCAAGGCCCTAAAGTCTGGCAATCAAGTCTTTTGAGAGAGTGAAAAAATACATATATAGAGGGATTACATGAGCTCTGTGAAGAATGAACTGAGTACGTTGGGACGCAAGATTTTCATGGACCGATATGCACTGAAAGATGTGAAAAAAGAGACCCTTTCGGTTGGGGATGTCGTGGTCGCCGTAAGCAATCCTAAGACAGGTCAGCGTGAGATCGGTGTGGTCACCGAACTGCTCGCCAACGACTCGATCACGGTGAAGCTGGACGACGGTATTGTCTTGCATGTCAAGCGGGAAGATGTGGACAAACCCCTTGAAACCGATCCTGCCCAGATGTTGGCTCGTGTAGCGAAAGGTATCGCTTCGCAAGAGAAGCCGGAGATTCAGAAAACATGGGAAAAAGAGTTCAATTGGCTCCTGGAGGATTGGAAGTTTGTCCCTGGCGGCAGGATTCTTACTGGCGCTGGAACGGATCAGAATCTGACCTATTTCAACTGTTACGTGATCCCCTCTCCGAAGGACAGTCGTGGTGGCATCATTGCCTCGCTGGGACAGATGACCGAGATTATGAGCCGCGGCGGCGGAGTGGGGATGAACATCTCCTCCCTCAGGCCCAGGCACAGTTACGTCAAGGGCGTAAATGGAAGATCCAGTGGCTCGGTAAGCTGGGGCGGACTCTTCAGCTTCGTCACCGGCCTGATTGAGCAGGGTGGATCCCGACGCGGTGCGTTGATGCTGATCCTCAACGTCTGGCATCCGGATATCCTCGATTTCATCAACTCCAAGCGTGAGATGGGCAAGATCACCAACGCAAACATCAGTGTCGGCATTACCGATGACTTCATGGATGCTGTGCGTAGCGATGGCGACTGGGAGACCTTCTTCCCCGATACCACCGACCCCGCCTACAACAAGGAGTGGGATGGGGATATCAACAAGTGGAAGAAAAACGGGCACAAGGTGTTCGTCTATCAGAAGCTGAAAGCCAGGAAAATCTGGGAAGCCATCGTAGAGAGTGCTTGGGCGAGTGCAGAACCGGGTGTGTTCTTCATCGACCGGTATAACAAGATGTCCAACTCGTGGTACTACTCCACAATCCAGAGCACCAATCCCTGTGGTGAGCAAGGGCTTCCCCCCTGGGGCGTGTGCAACCTCGGATCCATCAACCTCAGTCGCTTCGTGAAGGACAAGAAGGTGCTCTACGAGGATCTGGGAAGGGCCGTGCGTGCTGCAGTCCGCTTTTTGGACGATGTCATCGATGACACGCCGTACTTCTTTGAGGAGAACAAGCAGCAGCAGCTCAGCGAGCGGCGCATCGGGCTTGGCACCATGGGCCTTGCCGACATGTTGATCAAGCTCGAGCTTGGCTATGGCAGTGATGCTTCTCTGGCTTTCATCGAGGAGTTGTACAAGTTCATCTGCATCGAGGCGTACAGCGAAAGCAGCGAACTCGCCAAGGAGAAGGGGAGCTTCCCCCTCTTCGATGCCGAGAAGTTGCTGATGAGCGGCTTCATGCTTCAGATGCCTGAAACCCTTCGAGAGAAGGTGAGAAAGCAGGGACTGCGCAACGTGACCCTGCTCACCCAGGCTCCCACCGGCACCACCGGTACGATGGTGAACACCTCCACCGGCATTGAGCCCTACTACTTCTGGGAGTGGGAGAGAACCGGCAGGATGGGCACAAACATCGAGCGGGTGAAAGTCTATGATGAGTGGGTGAAAGATCACCCTGGTCAGAAGAAGCCCGACTACTTTGTCTCTGCCATGGATCTTGCCCCTGAAGGGCATGTGAAGGTGCAGGCAGCCATCCAGAAGTGGGTTGACTCCTCCATTTCGAAGACCGGAAACACTCCCAAGGAGTACACGGTCGAGCAGACCGGCAAGCTCTACGAGCTGCTCTACGATCTGGGGTGCAAGGGTGGTACGACCTATCGTGATGGATCGCGCGACACGCAGGTCCTTACCGTGAAGAAAGAGGAGCCGAAGGTTGAGAAGCCGGTGGTCAGCCGCTCTTCCGAGCCAAAGCCGCGTGTGAGATCCACCGTATTGCAGGGAACGACCTACCGCAAGGCAACCCCGATCGGGACGGCGTACATTACGGTCAACTGTGATGGCCCCAATCCCAGTGATATCTTCGAGGTGTTCATCAATGTGGCCAAGGTCGGCTCGGATGTGGCAGCAGATGCAGAGGGCCTGGGCAGGCTCATCAGCTTGATGCTTCGCATGCCCAGCCCACTCACCCCCGATCAGCGGGCACAGGCGATCATCGGCCAGCTCTCAGGCATCGGCAGTGGTCGGTCGATGGGCTTTGGCAAGAATAGGGTCATGAGTCTTCCTGATGCAGTGGCACAGGTGTTGCAGGAGCACATCGGGTCCTCAGACTCTGATCGGGAGGCTTCGCGTCTTCCCGATGAAGAGGATGAGGAGGACGAAGCAGGCCAGCTTGATCTCGGACTTCCCTCTGCAACGGCAAGTGTGAAACCCGATATCTGCCCGATTTGCGGGAATGTCACCTTTGTGAATATCGAAGGTTGCAAGAAATGTTTCTCCTGCGGTCACAGCGAGTGTTGACCAAAGAGATGACAATCCTTACCCTCCAAGACAGGGTAGGGATTCCGCTTTGAACAAACAGAAACCCCGTCAATCCCTGGCGGGGTTTTCCCTGTACAGGGGGCTGGGAACATCCATCTATGTCCTTTTCGTCATCCGGATCATCAATCGGTTCGGAGACTTTGTGCAGCTGTTGCTGGTCCTGATTCTTACCGGCAAGCTCAATCTCACTCCAGCCCAGGCGGGCTTTTTCGTCTCGTTGAGTGTTGCAGCTACCATGCTCGGACAACTGCTCAGTGCCCCGGTGGCTGAGCGGTGGGGGCAAAAGCGTCCTTTGGTGCTCTTCCAATCCATGGTGATCCTCTCGTATGCCGGCTGCGCTCTCTCCTATGCAAGCCATCCCCAGCTTATTCCCTATCTCATTCTTCTGGGTAGTCCGTTCCGTGGAGGAACAGCGCCGCTGACCAATACCATGGTCGCTGAGTTCAGCAACAAGGAGCAACTCTCCCAATCTTTCAGTTTGCTCTATCTGGGGACGAACGTAGGGGTTGCCCTCGGCCCGATGGCCGCCTCCTTCCTCTATGCCCGTTCGCTGTTTCTGCTTTTCAGCTTCTCGGCGCTCCTGCTCTCCCTCTCAACCGTGTTGCTTATGATTGCCATCCCGAATGTGATGCGAACCAGGAGAGCCAAGGATGAGGCAACCGTGGAGAAGGGGGATGCTTTGCATCTATCCCCGATTTTGGTCTTGTTCTTTCTTGGCTTTGCCCTCTACAGCCTTACCTATGGGCAGAACTCTTTCACCTTGCCTTTGCAGTTTGCCTCCCTCTTCGGGGAAACGGCAGGCTCGCAATCCTATGCATTTCTGATGAGCGTCAATGCCGTTACGGTTCTGGTTGCCACTGCGTTTCTGACCATCTGGACGCATAAGATCGGTCAGCTCAAATCGATGGCACTCGCGATGCTCTTTTATGTGTTTGGCTACACTGTCTATGCGGGGTGCACCAGCTTCGTTCCTTTCTTGGTGGCAACTTGCATCTGGACCCTTGGCGAAATCCTGATGGCGACCAACGCAAATGTGTTCGTCAACGCCTACACTCCGCCTTCGCTGCGCTCACGGGCGAACGCCTATCTGATGACCACCTCAAGTCTTGGCCACGCCCTCAGCCCTTCCTATGGAGGGCTCTTGTTGCTGGTTTTGGACTATAGGCAGCTCTGGCTTATCAATGCGGGGCTCTGTTTTCTGCTTGGGTGCGGTTATATTGCACTAAACAAGCACCTTAAGAAATGAAACATGGCTAAAAGTTTATCAATACAGGAAATCAGATTGGGGAAGGTTGCAAACGATTCCTTATTGGTTTATGATTGATTTCTGGGAAAATCTGTGTGGATTTTTTTTGCACGCGCATAGGGTACCCCCTTCTGGGGTACATCAAATACTGTTTTATGGAGTGTCAAAATGGGTAACAAAAAAAGGGTTACTATTGACGGAAACACCGCTGCCGCGCATATTGCATATGCCTTCAGCGAGGTAGCCGCAATCTATCCGATCACCCCCTCGTCCCCGATGGGAGAGTTCGCAGATTCATGGTCCAGCACCGGACGTAAGAACCTGTGGGGAAAGACGGTGGAGATCATGGAAATGCAGTCCGAGGCTGGCGCAGCCGGTGCCGTACATGGTGCCCTCTCTGCTGGTGCTTTGACCACCACGTTTACAGCTAGTCAGGGATTGCTGTTGATGATTCCCAACATGCACAAGATTGCCGGTGAAATGATTCCTACCGTGTTTCATGTCTCGGCCCGTTCTCTTGCAGCACAGTCGCTCTCGATCTTTGGTGATCATTCCGACGTAATGTCCTGCCGCAATACCGGCTTTGCCATGACCTGTGCGAACAACGTACAGGAGACCATGGACATGTCCTTGGTAGCTCACCTGGCAACCCTTGAGGCCCAGGTTCCCTTCCTCAGCTTCTTCGATGGTTTCAGGACCTCCCACGAGCTGCAGAAGGTCGAGGAGATCTCCTATGAAGAGATCAAGCCGCTGGTACAAGAAGAGTATGTCCGCCGCTTCCGCGAAAGGGCAATGCGCCCCGAGCATCCGAAGTTGAAGGTTGCAGCTCAGAACGAAGACGTCTACTTCCAGGGTCGTGAGACCGTCAATACGTACTACGAAGCCCTCCCCGAGATGGTGCAGAAGTACATGGACCAGGTCTCCGCACTCACCGGTCGTCCGTACCACCTCTTCGACTATGTCGGTGATCCCAATGCTACCGATATCGTCATCGTGATGGGCAGCGGTGCAGACACCTTCGAGTGGGCCAGCGACTACCTGAACAAGAAGGGTGGCAAGACTGGTGTGCTGAAGGTTCGCCTCTATCGCCCGTTCAGTGCCAAGCACTTTGTCCAGGCCATTCCCCAGTCGGTGAAGCGCATTGCAGTGCTCGACCGCACCAAGGAACCCGGTTCGCTCGGTGAGCCCCTCTACCAGGATGTCATCACCGCTCTCAGCCAGATGGGCAGGACTGACATGCAGGTCATCGGTGGCCGCTTTGGTCTTTCCAGCAAGGACTTCACTCCCACCCATGCAAAGGCTGTCTACGATCACCTTGCCGGCAAGGCTTTCAGCAACTTCACCGTCGGCATCAATGACGACGTGACCGGTCGCTCCATCCCGGTGAGTGAGACGATCAACGTCTCTCCCGCTGGTGTCGTTTCCTGCATGTTCTGGGGTCTTGGTTCCGACGGTACCGTCGGTGCAAACAAGAACTCCATCAAGATCATCGGCGACAACACCGAGCTCAATGCACAGGCTTACTTCTCCTACGACTCCAAGAAGAGCGGCGGTATCACCGTCAGCCATCTTCGCTTCGGCAAGAGTTCGTTGGATATGCCCTGGCTCATCGACCATGCCGACTTTGTTGCCTGTCACAACCCCGCCTACATTGGGCGCTATGACATGCTCGGTCCGCTCAAGAAGGGTGGTGTCTTCCTGCTCAACAGCCAGATTTCCTCTGACGAAGTCTTTGAGCACCTGACACGCGAGATGCAGGAGCAGATCATCGAGAAAAAGATCCGTTTCTACAACATCAACGCTCTTGAGATTGCTGAGAAAGCCGGTCTCGGAAGCCGCATCAACACGGTCATGCAGGCCGCGTTCTTCAAGATCAGCGAAGTGCTTCCTGAGACTGAGGCCATTGATTTGGTCAAGCAGTACATCAAGAAGACCTTCATCAAGAAGGGCGAGGACATCGTTAAGCAGAACTGGGCCGCTGTTGATGGCGCAAGCGATGCACTGCATCAGGTTGTCATTCCTGCAAAGATCACCAAGAGCTATGAGCCTGCTCGCCTGATCCCCGCAGATGCCGACGACTTTGCAAAGGACATCATGGAGCCCATCATGCACCTGAAGGGCAATGATATTCCCGTATCCAAGATGTCGTTTGACGGCAGTCTGCCGACCGCTACCGCCAAGTTCGAGAAGCGCGGTGTTGCACCCTTCGTGCCTCACTGGATTTCTGAGAACTGCATCCAGTGCAACCAGTGCGTACAGTCCTGTCCCCACGCTGCAATCCGCGCCAAGCAGATTGATCCGAAGGATTTGGAAGGAGCACCAGAGACTTTCACGGTCCTGAAGTCCAGCACCAAGAACGATCGCAATCTCCAGTTCAAGATTCAGGTCTACACTGAGGACTGCCAGGGTTGTGGTGTTTGTATCGAGACCTGCCCGTCCAAGGTGAAGTCCCTTGAGTTCAGCCCGATCCAGACCGAGCGTGATGCTGGTGAGATCGCCAATGCTGAGTTCTTCGAAGCTCTGCCCTACGATGTGCTCGATGGCGCTCCTGAGACCTCAATCAAGGGCCTGCAGTTCAAGCAGCCGCTCTTTGAGTTCTCCGGTGCTTGCGCCGGCTGTGGTGAGACCCCCTATGTGAAGATGGTCTCCCAGATCTGTGGTGATCGCATGATCGTAGCCAACGCAACCGGTTGTTCTTCCATCTACAGCGGTACCTTCCCGACCACTCCGTACACTGTACGCCAGAGTGATGGGCAGGGTCCGGCATGGGGAAACAGTCTCTTCGAGGACAATGCTGAGTATGGTCTGGGCATGCGCCTTGCCGTGGACTCCAACCGCGAGCAGCTGCGCATCTACATCGATCAGCTGTTTGCACTGGGTACCACCGATGCGCTGAAGAGTGCCATCGAAAAGTCCATCGAGCTGTGGGATGAGTCCTCTGATGCTGCCAACGCTGCTCAGAAGGCAGTCCAGGCTGCCCTTCCCGAGGCTATGGCTGCTGCCAATGCCGAGCAGAAGGCCGTGCTTGTCAAGATTGATGAGCTGAAGGACTATTTTGCCGACAAGGTTGTCTTCATCATCGGTGGTGATGGCTGGGCCTATGACATTGGCTACGGTGGTGTTGACCACGTCGTTGCCTCTGGTAGGAACGTCAACATCCTGGTGCTCGACACCGAAGTGTACTCCAACACCGGTGGGCAGGCTTCCAAGGCCACTCCAATCGCTGCCGTTGCAAAGTTTGCAAACGCAGGTAAGGAGATCGGCAAGAAGAACATGGGCTTCATGTGCATGACCTACGGACATGCGTATGTTGCTTCCATCGCACTCGGTTCCAACCGCCTGCATGCCCAGAAGGCCCTGCAGGAAGCAGTTGCATGGAAGGGTCCCTCCATCATCTTCTGTTACTCCCCGTGTATCAACCACGGCATGAACATGCGTTTCAGCCAGGTTGAGGAGAAGAAGGCAGTGGAAGCTGGTTACTGGCCGCTCTACCGCTTCAACCCCTCACTCGAGGAAGGCAAGAGATTCAGCTGGGATGCAAAGCCGATTTCCGGTTCTTTCCAGGATTTCATCAAGGGTGAGGTTCGCTATACTTCACTCTACAAGACGAATCCTGAGAATGCCGAAGATCTCTTCGCGAAGGCTGAGGCCGATGCATTGAAGCGCTGGAGTTTCTTCGAGAAGCTTGGTCCTTTGATGTAAGACTCATTGTAGTTTGTGTTTTCGGGGCTGTCGCACTGCGGCAGCCCTTTTTCTACGCTTACACAAAGGAAAGAGAGAAACTTGTGTCGGTAAATTCCAAGCTTGTGCGGTTATGATGGAAGCATGCAGACACAGACAAGAGTGGTGAAGGTCGGAGAGAGTATCAATGAGGTGCTTGCCCAAACGGTGCAAGGACCGCTGGTCATCCAGCTGGAAGAGGGTGTATATACCGAGAAAGTGTGCATCAATCGTCCTGACGTCACCCTGCTGGGCAGGGGACGGGAGAGAACCATGCTCAGCTATGGGGATGCCGCTTTCATGGAGCGGGACGGGAAGATGATGGGAACGTTTGCATCGGCATCGGTGAGTGTCTGCAGTCCTTTCTTTCATGCAGAGAGCCTGACGATTGCAAACTCGTTCGACTATGAGGCCCATCGGCAGCGGGTGGAGGAGAATCCAGGGAAGGTGAAGGGCTTGCAGGCAGTGGCTTTTCGTACCTGCACAGGAGCAGATCACACCACGCTCACCGACTGTTCGTTGCTTGGTTGGCAGGATACCCTTCTGCTCGATTGCGGCAGCCATCGACTGCAAAACTGCCTGATTGCCGGCAATATTGATTTTATCTTCGGCGGGGGTGCGGCACTCTTTGAGGAGTGCACCATCCTCTCCAGAGGTTCTGGGTACCTCACAGCTCCCTCAACCAAACAGGAAAAGCTGGGCTTTGTGTTCTATCGGTGCAACCTGGTCAGGGAAGCGAAAGTTGCAGATGGGAGTGTGTTTCTGGGAAGACCCTGGCACCCTGGAGCAGATCCTGCGATCAACTCCTTCTGTCTGCTCCATGAGTGTCACCTCGATGCCCACATACACCCCTCAGGGTGGACATGGATGCATGCCTTCCCCCCAGGTGGTGGGGAGGTGGTTTTCAAGGCGGAGGACTCTCGCTTCCTCGAGTCCTCCTGTCATGGACCGGGGGCCTTGGCAGGGCGAGAGAATTGTGAGAAATGTGCGGCACTTTCAATCATCGAACAGGTGCTTGAGCAACTGTAACTCCTTGATATGCGGTAGATAGCGTTCAAGCAGCATTCTGGCTTCCCTCAAAATCTTACATGGAAGTTTTTTCTCTGGAATCGAAAAAAAACCAAGATTGTGCAAAAAAAATTGCATGTACGGCTTGCGAGGCCCATGCAAGACTGAGTACAGAGAAAATCCATTAGGAGGGATCTATGAAAAAGATTACCGCAGTTGTGTGCTTGGCACTTGCCTTGGCAACACCCATGTTTGCACAGGGTCAGTCTGACAGCAAGGCCATTGAAATCGGATGCGCCATCTACAAGTTTGATGACACGTTCATGACTGGTGTCCGCAATGCAATCGTCGCTGCAGCAGCAGAGACTGATGCAAAGGTGGAGGTTGTCGACTCCATGAACATTCAGGCCACCCAGAATGAGAAGGTCGACCTGTTCATCACCAAGGGCATGAAAGCCATGCAGATCAACCCTGTCGACCGCACCGCAGCCGGTGTCATCATCGACAAGGCCAAGAAGGCCAACATTCCCGTAGTGTTCTTCAATCGCGAGCCGCTTGCTGAAGACATGGCAAAGTGGGACAAGATCTACTATGTTGGTGCCCGTGCTGAAGAGTCCGGTACCATGAGTGGCCAGATCATTGCCGACTACTGGAAGGCCAACAAGTCCATGGACAAGAATGGCGACGGCGTATTGCAGTATGTCATGCTCAAGGGCGAGCCCGGTCACCAGGACGCAGAGCTCCGCACCGAGTACTCCATCAAGAATCTGCAGGACAACGGAATCAAGGTGCAGAAGCTTGCTGAAGACACCGGCATGTGGGACCGTGTAAAGGGCCAGGAAAAGATGGCTGCTTTCATTGCCAGCCAGGGCGACAAGATTGAGGCAGTGTTCGCAAACAACGACGATATGGCCCTCGGTGCAATCGAAGCCCTCAAGGCTGCCGGTTACTTCAAGGACGGAAAGTTCATGCCCGTCGTCGGTGTTGATGCAACCGCTCCCGCATTGCAGGCTCTCGAAGAAGGCACCCTGCTCGGCACCGTCCTCAATGACGCTGTCAACCAGGGCCGTGCAACCTTCATGCTCTCCTACGACTTGGCCCGTGGCATCAAACCCACCAGCGACTCCATCGGCTACAAGATCACTGATGGCAAGTACGTTTGGGTTCCTTACCAGAAGGTTACCAAAGAGAACTACAAGCAGTTCAAATAAGAACTGAGTCAGTGTGATTCCCCCTCCGGGTTAGCTCGTTAATCCGGAGGGTTTTTTCAAGGAACTACACCCCGGGATCTCCGGGGAGACGGGGGAAGTCATGTATGTATTAGAAATGGACCATGTCTCCAAGTCATTTCCCGGCGTCAAGGCATTGGACGACGTAACACTGAAGGTGAGGCCGGGAACGGTACACGCCCTCATGGGAGAAAATGGGGCAGGAAAGTCCACCCTGATGAAGTGCCTCTTCGGCCTGTATTCCATGGATGAAGGGCAGATTTCCTTCAATGGACAGCCGGTGAACATCAACAGCGTAAAGGAAGCTCTAGCGCTTGGGATCTCGATGATCCACCAAGAGCTCCATTTGATCCCCTATCGCTCGGTCATGGAGAACATCTGGTTGGGCAGATATCCACGTATCGGTGGATCGAAGAGTCCGGTTGTTGACCACAAGACCATGTATGAGATGACAGCCTCCTTGTTGAAGGAGCTCAATCTCAACACTATTCAGCCTACCGATCTTTTGCGCACCCTCTCGGTGTCAAAGGCACAGAGTGTCGAGATTGCGAAGGCCGTATCCTATGAATCAAAAATCATCATTATGGATGAGCCAAGTTCCTCGCTGACGGAGAATGAGGTGGAGCATCTGTTCACCATCATTCGCTCTCTGAAGGCACGAGGTGTGGCCATCATCTATATTTCCCATAAGATGGAAGAGATCCTGAAGATCAGCGATGAAGTTACCATCATGCGCGATGGCAAGTATGTGGGCACCTGGCCTGCAAACGAGCTTACGACAGCTACCATCATCAAGCGCATGGTTGGACGGGACCTTACCCATCGCTTCCCTTCTGGGGAGAGTACCATTGGTGGGGAGCTACTCAGGATTGAGGGGTACACATCTCCGAATCCCCGAAGCTTCAAAGATGTATCGCTGACCTTGCACAAGGGGGAGATCCTGGGTATCGGGGGCCTTGTCGGTGCCCAGCGAACCGAAGTCATGGAAGCGGTGTTCGGCCTGAGGCTCCACAGCGAAGGCAAGCTCTTTGTAAACGGCAAGGAGGTGGTCTGCAACAATGCCTACGATGCCAAACGTCTGGGCATGGCTTTGTTGACCGAGGAACGGCGTGCAACCGGCATTTTCCCTGTTCTCTCGGTACAGGAGAACCTTGTCATTGCAAACATCAATGCGTATCGGAACAAGAACGGCCTGCTCAATGCTGCCAAGATGGCAGCTGACACAAAGAAGAGCATCAAGGAACTGGATATCAAAACCCCATCGGCCAGGACGCTTATCAAGAGCCTGAGCGGAGGAAACCAGCAGAAGGTGCTCTTCGCTCGATGGCTGCTCACCGTTCCCGATATTCTCATTCTGGACGAACCGACCCGTGGTATCGACGTCGGTGCAAAGTTTGAGATCTATGTGATCATGCGCGAGCTTGCCGCCCAAGGCAAGGGTGTGATCATGATCAGCAGCGAAATGCCCGAGCTGCTGGGGATGACCGACAGGATAGTGGTCATGAGTGAGGGCAGGGTCGCCGGCGTGGTGACCAGCAAAGAGACCAACCAGGAAGCAATCATGGAACTGGCGACGAAGTACGTCGGGTAGGAGGGTGAACCATATGGAAATGCTGAATGCAAAAAGAGTGAAACAGTTCGTCATGGACAAGGCAATTTTCTTGGTCTTGCTCCTGCTTGTCATCGTCATCGCCATCATCAATCCACGGATCCTGCGTTTGCAGGTACTGCGGGATATCCTGATGATGAGCTCCACGAAGATCATCATGGCCTTGGGTATGATGTTTGTCATCCTTACCGGTGGCGTAGACCTTGGTGGCGGCCGTTTGGTTGGTATGGCAGCAGTCATCTCAGCTTCCATGCTGCAGACTGCTGACTACGTCAGGCGCTTCTACCCCGATTTGGGACAGGTGCCTGTGATTCTGCCGATTCTGCTTGCCGTTGCAGTAGGTACGCTGTTTGGGATGATGAACGGCCTCATTGTAGCCAAATTCAAGGTACCGGCCTTCATCGCAACCCTCAGTTCCATGTTGATCATCTATGGAATCAACTCCATCTACTTCAACATGCCCCCGAACAACAGTCAGCCCATCGGTGGGCTCAGAGCTGATTTCACCTTCCTCGGCTCGGGTTCAGTGGGCTTTGTCCCGGTCATCGTTGTCTTTGCGGGTATTGTTTCGATCATCGTCTGGTTCGTCCTGAACAAGACCGTGTTCGGCAAGAACGTATACGCAGTGGGGGGAAACCCTGAGGCAGCAGCTGTTTCGGGTATCAACATCACCAAGACCTTGGTGGGGCTCTTTGGGGTATGTGGTTTTCTCATCTCCCTCTCAGGCGTGCTGGAAGCAGCCCGTACTGGAGGTGCAACGAACAATTACGGCAACGGGTATGAGCTTGATGCCATCGCCAGCTGTGTCGTTGGTGGTGTCTCAACCACCGGTGGTGTGGGTACCGTCAGCGGGGTTATCGCTGGTGTCATCATCTTCAGCTTCATCAACTACGGTCTGACCTTCATTGGGGTCAACCCGTACTGGCAGAACATCATCAAGGGCGTCATCATCGTCTCTGCTGTCTCATTCGATATTCGCAAATACGTGCAGAAGAAGTAGTTGTCTCTTCCTACGCTACTTGAGGCAGGGGAAACCCTGCCTCTTTCTATCGCAGCGTCTGGAAGAGCAGGCGCTGATGTTCCTCGCTGAACATCGACTCCTTGGTCACGAGGTCGAAATCCACCAGCTTCTCTATAGGTTTTATCCCGTTCAGCAGGTCGATGGCGGCCATCACTGCACGGTAACCGAGGTTGAAGGAGTTGACCACTACCAAGGCATCGATGACACCCCGCTCCAGGAGCTGGATCTCATATTGGGTGGTTCCAAAGGCAATGAAGTGAACCTGCTGATTCTCTTTCAAGGCATTCGCCACACCATGGGCGGTATACTCTTCCAAAGCGAAGATGAGATTGATCGAAGGATCGCTGGCAAGGGCGCTGGTGGTGATATCTTTTGCAATCGCCTCATCGGTAAAGGAGTAGGTTGCATAGACAATTTCAGCTCCTTCCTTTTTCGCAAAATTGGCTGCCAGAGCTTCCACGATTGCCGTCATGCTGCTGGTGTTCGGCATCGACCCCAAGACCAGGGCCTTGATCGGCTCTCCTTCAGCAAAATGGGAGAAGGCGTGCTCTGCCATTGCTTTCCCGATTGCCTGGTAATCGGCAGTGATAAAGAAATCTGGGTGTACGTTCATCAGCGATGTATCGGCAAACACCACCTTGATGCCCTTGCTTCGTGCCTTTGCGACCACATCCTCAAGACGGGTGTAGTGGCTTGGAGAGAGGACGATTGCATCGAACTGCTGATCTATGGCGCGTTGGACTGCACTGATCTGGCCCTCATAGTCTGACTCATTGACTGGGGCGAGAAATTCCAATACCGATCCGGTTGCACTGCGGGCGCTTCTTGCCCCGTTCTTCAGCGCTCCCCAGAATTCGCCTCCCTGCATCATGGTGATGACGGCAATGCGGTAGGTCTTGTTTTGGGCCTGTTGCTTGTTGGAACAGCCAAGAAGAAGGGTAGTGATGAGCAAGATGAGGAGTACTCGTTTCATGATGAGGCCACCTTGATGGGATGGATCGGCGCCTGTTCGGGTATTACGAGCCTGACCAGGGTTCCTTCATCCAATTCGCTGGAGATTTCAAGTCCGTAATCAGAGCCGTAGTAGAGTTGGATTCTCTGGTGGACATTCCTCACCCCGATACCTGCCCCTCCCTTATGGTGCGGACCTTCGTAGCTAAGGATGTTTGAGAGTTTCTGCTCATCCATGCCCACCCCGTTGTCACGAACCTCGATTACTACAGCTCCTGGTTTGCGCTTGAACACCTTGATGTCGATATGGCCCATCTCCTGCAGGTACTTGATGCCATGATAGATGGCATTCTCCACGATGGGTTGGACGATGAGCTTGATGGTCGGCAGATTCTCCATACCCGCTTCCATCGAGATGGAGAACTCAAACTTGTCTCGGTAGCGGATCTGCTGGATGATCAGATAGTTGCGTACATGCTCCAGTTCCTCGCTGAGGGTGATGATGTCCCTTCCTTTGCTGATTGAGATCCTGAAGAGTTTTGCGAGGGATGTAATCATGGTGATGACCCCCTCCGTGTTGTTTTGTTCAGCCATCCAGACTACCGAATCGAGGGTGTTGTACAAGAAGTGTGGATTGATTTTTGCCTGCAGAGCGTCGAGCTCGAACTTGCGTTTCATCTCCTGGCTCTCGACGATGTCATCCATGAGCTGGCGGATACGACCGACCATCAGGGCGAAGGTCTGCGAGAGGGCTGCAACTTCCTGGTTCCCCCCGACGGTAGGAGGAGCTGAGAAATCGCCCCGTTCCACGCTGTTCATCAGCCTTTCCAGCTCCCTGATGGGGCGGCTGATGTACGCGGAGACTGTACGGGAGAGCAGGATGGTGATGATGATACAGAAGGCAAGCACCAGGAACATGACTGTGGTGTACTGGTCCAAACCTGACATCAGCTCATCCATGTAGGCAACCCCAACGATTCGCCAGCGGGCGTTGTTGACCGTATCAACGATCACGAGCCGTTCCCTTCCCTCAAAGGTGTTGGTGAAGGTTCCGAAGATGTGTTCTTGGACCGCATCCAGATCCTCATTGAAGAGGTCGGAGTTGATCAGTTGTTGGTAGGGGTGGTAGACAATCTTGCCATTGTTGTCGATGAAGTAGACGTAGCCGGTGGAACCTAGTCGAGCATTCTGGCAAAGCTCACTCACCGCCCAGAAGTTCATGTCGATGGCCAAGAGTCCGTACTTGGTCTCTCCCCCCTCATTCAGATAGCTGATCTGTTGGCTGTAGGTGATGACCCAGGGGTAGCTGGAGGTAAAGAGCTGCTGGACATGCGGGCCGGTGAAGTAGAAGTTGCCTTCTCCTCCGAGGGCTCTGGTGAACCAGGTCTGATCCTTGATCTCTTTGGCACTGCGAAGCTTTGCATCGCTTGTGGAGAGAACTGCCTCTCCCTCCAGGTTGAAGAGCACCAGACAGACGATGTCCTGTCTGCTGTCAACGATTGAGCGCAAACGTTGCTCGATCTCGAAGCGGGGCAAGTCGTTGGTCTGTTTTGCAAGATCCCGTGCATAGCCTGCGATGGTAAGGATGTCATTGGTGTAATAGTTGAGGTTGGCGTTCACCTGACGGACAATCTCGCGGGTTGAGACGGTGGCGTTCTCCCTGATGGTCGATGAGAACTGGGTGAAGAGGATTGCAGAGACAAGCAAGGTAAAGGAGATGGAGACCACTGCAATGGCAATGGAGAGGATGGTCTTGATGGAGTGGGGGCCTCGGATGCTCTTCATCGGTTTGCCTGTCGATATTGGGAGGGGGAGAGCCCCACATGCCGCTTGAAGCAGAAGCTGAAGTAGTTCGGCTCAGCAAAACCCACTGTCTGGGCAATCTCATAGGTTTTTCCTTCGGTCTTCACCAAAAGTTCCTTTGCCCTGTCCATCCGCATTCCGGTTAGGTACTGCACAAAACTCAATCCCACTTCCCGCTTGAAGGTGGAACTGAAATAGGAGGGACTCACCCCGATCATCTCACAAATCTGCTCAAGTCCGAATCCGCTTTCGGTGAAGTGTTTGGCGATCAAGGTCTTGGCCTGAACGATGAATTGGATATGGCTGTTTTCCCGTTGTCCTGCAATCATCGCCCTGAGGTTCAGGCAGAGGCGGGTGTACCATCGTCTTGCTTTGCCCAGGGTGGTCAGACTTGCCAGTTCCAAGAAAAGGTTGCGGCCTTCCTCCTCGCCGATGGCAAAGAGGGAGTGACCATAGGAGTGTGCGAGATCTTGCAAGGAGGAGGAGAGTTCAAGCAGCAGGGCTTGCATCTCTTGCACGCCAAGGGAAGCAAGATGTTCACCGAGCAGCTGGTTCACTCCATCAGTGACTTGCTCCTCACTGCCCATCTTAACCGCAATGAGGATGTTTGACTTCATCTCCTGCAGTTTCCCTTTGCTCTCCTCGGTGGGGGTGTTCTCAAGGTCGCTGATGAAGAAGAGTGATTGCTCCGGGTAACAGGAGCTGTAGTTGAGGGCGGTGAGGGCCTGATGGTAGGAGAGTGTGATGGCAGACGGGCTATGGACAAGGCTTCCCACCCCCATGACTGCATCGAAAGAGAACTTCTCCAGGTAGGTTTTCAGATGCTCAGCCTTGCGGTAGGTCTGCTTGCGGAAGAGCGAGTCGTACTGGATCTGATTGTTGCTGTGTGCACTGAAGATGATTACAATCTGATTCTCAAACTGGAAGGCAAGGCCCCCTCCCTCCTTCTTGAGCGCTTCCTCGATGACTTCCAACATGGCCAGAGCCTGCAATGGATCATCCTGATAGTGGTTGGTTTCGATCAGTGCCACCATGAACTCGTCCTTATCCAGATCGAAGCCATACTCCTGGGCTTTGCTGACCAGCAAGAAGTCGGAGAGAGGATGGACAGTGGTAAGCAACGAGACAAGAAATTTCTCTCTGATCAGAGGGAGTGCTTGCAGGTAAGCTTGTCTGAGACGATCTTGGTCCTGGGTACGCTTGATCTCTTCATCGAGGCGCTTTCCAAGCCGTTCGAGCAGCTTGCTCAGGTCCTCGACGGACACCGGCTTCAGTACATACTCGCTCACCTCATAGCGCATCGCCTGTTGGGCATAGGTGAACTCGTCATAGCCGCTGAGGATGACAAGGGTGGTAGCAGGATGACTGCTGCGAATCTGTTGGATCAGCTCCATCCCGTCAAGATAGGGCATGCGGATGTCAGTGATGACAACATCGGGATGCAACTCCTCGACAAGCTCCAAGGCTTCGATGCCATTGCCAGCTTCTGCTATGACTTCAAAATTATAGGTTTGCCATGGGGTACGGGAACGAATTCCATCCCGTACCGCCGTTTCATCATCAACAAGAAGGATCGTGTACGCCATAGGTGTATGGTAGTGGGAAAGCAGGGCAGACGCAAGAAATTTAGCCGTTGCACCACCAATCGAACATGACCGATGTCGAGCGATTCATCTCCTCCATGAAAGCGCTGGTATGCTTGCGTAGGTAGTAGTAGTCGGCAAGTGTTCCTGTGTTGTCATAGGGGAGGTAGTTGGTGGTTCTGCGTTGCATCTCATGCTGAGCAAAGGCTGTCCTCAGTTGCTCCAGATGGGGCTGCTGATAGGAATCGGTCATGAAGATGGAGTCTTCAGGGCATCGTGGAGTAAGCTTGACTGGTTTCTTCCCCTTTGGATAGCCGAAGATGAGCATACAGGCAGGGATGGTGTACTGCTTCAGGTCGAGAAGTTCTCTCAAAGCCTCGAAGTTCTCTATCACATCGCCGATATAGCACGAGCCGATGCCCAGAGCTTCTGCTGCGACCACTGCATTTTGTGCCGCGATGATGGCATCTTGCATGCAAAGGTGCAGGTCTCCGAGACCGGGCTTCCGATAGGAAGCGAGGTTGTCCTTCTCGGCCTTCTCGACTGCACCGCTTTCATGGAAGTAGTTCACCCATTTTTGCATGTCAGCAAGGAAGACCCAGACCAGCGGAGCTTGAGCGATCATCTCCTGATTGTCGCAGATTTCACTGAGTTTTTGCTTCTTCATCGGGTCGAAGACTTCCACGATGGAGTAGAGTGCCATGTTTCCCGCAGTGGGTGCACGCAATGTTGCTTCTTTGAGCAGCTTCAGCTGCTCCTCTTCAATAAGCCTCTCCTCGAAGGAGCGGACCGAACGTCGTGTGAGCAGTAGGTTGATGGTGTCTTGCATATCCAGAGTATAGGCGATTTGTCTTCTCACTTCCAGTGAAGATATACAAGTGGTACACTATGCTGTATGCTGTAATCCATGAAAAGTGTGAAGGCGTATCGCTATCGGTATCTCATCCTGCTCTCTTTGGTACTCCTCATGTTTTCGGTGGGGGTCCAGTGGCTCAACCTCGCTCCTGTGGGGAGGGTGGCAAACCACTACTACCAAGGTCAGCTTCCCTTGCGGTATGCCAGTCCGGTTGACCTGCTCTCCTTGACCTATCTCTTGGTCTTCATCGTTGCCAGCATTCCTGCATCCTACCTGCTGCACCGGCTGGGTATCAGGTGGGCAACCTGGATAGCCAGCGGTCTCATCATCTTCGGTGCAATGACCAAGTGGCTCTATCTTTCCAATTTCCCGGCAGTTCTCTTCGGCCAGTTTTTCCTTGCCTTGGGACAGGCTGTGGTTCTGACCAGCATTACCGAGATTGTCTCGCGTTGGTTTCCCATCCGCGAGCGGGGAATGGCTGTAGGCATCACCTCGGCGAGCCAGTACCTGAGTCTTGCCCTGGTCATGATCATCAGCCCCCTGATGGTTGCCACCCGTGCAAACGATCCTGCGTGGGGAAGTGGATTTGACCAGATGATGCGCTTCTATGCATTTTTCAGTTCCATACTCGCCCTCATACCAGCTTTTTTGATCAGGGAGAACCCTCCTACTCCCTCGTCTTCCATCGCTTCCAAAAAGAGTGAGAGCTTCCTCTCCTCGTTTCGTGCCTTGAATGCCAATACATCACTGAGGGGACTGACGATCATCTTTTCAGTAGGCTGGGGAGTTTTGATGACCTTGTTCATCAAGGTTGACGAAATCAGTGCTCTGCTTGGATTCCCCGATTCAAACGGCCTGCTTGGCATAGCGATGCTTGCCGGAGGTATGGTGGGTGCAGTCATGCTTCCGGCCCTCTCGGATCGGTTCCGTAGACGGAAGCTCTTTTTCGTCTTCTGCAATGTCTGCTCGATACCGGGAGTTCTCTTGTTGGTATTCTGCCAGCAAATCGGTCAGGTCATACTTGGCAGTGAGGCGATTGCCTTGATTGGGGCTTCAATTGTCGGATTGAGTTTGCTCGCTTCCGTCCCCATCGGCAGCCAGTATGCTGCAGAGTTGGGTCAGGGAATCCATGAGGAGATTATCCAAGGCATGCTCTTGCTTTTCAGCCAGGCCGGGTGTGCATTCATCCTCATCATAAGCTTGGTGACAACCGAGCAGTACTCAGTAATGCTGCTCTCCTCGCTGGGAGGGCTCTTGGTTGCTGCCATGATCGGTAGCTCCTTTCTCAAGGAGAGTTCAATGATCATCACCGAGGAAGAGCGGCTGAACGACGTCATCAACCAGGAAATCGTGCACCTCCAGTAAGTTGGGCAGGTGCACGATTTGCTCTCCTCTTATTTGGGTTGCGGCTTGATCTGGTCGGTGAAGGTGTCAAAGCTGTGCACCTTCTCAAGCGGGAGGCGGATTCTCTTGCCTTTTTCGCTCTCCAGATGCTTTTCATTCAATTTTGAACTATCCCCAGGATGGCCTACCACCAGCAGGATCATGAGGGTGTCCTCCTCTGCGATGTTGAGAACCTTTTTCGCCTCATCGGCGTTGAAGCCTGCGATGGGGTGGACATAGAGGCCCTCTGCTACCGCTTGGGTCTGATAGGCCATGGCCGCCATGCCAAGTTCGAAGGGGGCGAAATCGCGGTTGCCCAGTGTCATTCCCCACGCCTTGTTGGTAACCACTGCCGTAATGGCGGGGGCCTGCAATGCCCAATAGTTGCCCGGAGAAAGCGTCTTTCTCAACGTATCGAGCACCTCCCTGTCAGTGACGGTCACAAAGCGCCACGGCTGGTTATTCATGGATGAAGGGGCGGTATGAGCCGCTTCGACCAAGCGCACCAGAGTTTCCTTTTCTATAGGCTTGGCATCAAGAGCACGGAACGCTCTTCGGTCATTGATTGCTTGTAACATCGGCATAGGGATCCTCCATTGATGCTTTCAAGATACTACAATTTGGCTCGCTTGTGTGCGATCAGTATGGGTTGGCATCCATGTATCCGATGTACTATTATTTTTGTTGTTTATTGATAATGTAAAAGGATACAATCAAGCGAAAGGAGAGAACCATATGAACATTCTGGTCGTGTATGATTCTGCATATGGGAATACCGAGTCGATTGCCAAAGCCATTGGCAGCTCATGCAAAGCTGATGTGCTTCGCGTAGGGGAAGTGAAAGCTGAACAGCTCAGGGATCTGGATGTCTTGATTGTCGGCTCTCCGACCCAGGCCTTCCGGAGCCTTCCGTCGGTCAAGTCGTTCCTGAAGAACCTCCCCGCCGGAAGTCTCAAGAACGTGAAGGTCGCTTCCTTCGATACCCGAGTGGATGTGAAGCAGGTCGGCAATCGCTTTCTGACCTTCCTTGTGAGATTGTTCGGATATGCGGCCCAGTCGATCATGAGCACTCTGGTGAAAAAGGGAGGAGTGCGAGCTGTTCCCCCGATGGGCTTCATTGTCAATGACAAGGAAGGGCCCTTGAGAGATGGGGAGATTGAGCGTGCCATCCAGTGGTCCAAAGAGATCACCGTATGACCCAGCAAGGGTATTTTCGCAGTGGGTTGCCCTATACCCGGATAGGAAATGGGGAAAAGGTGTTGCTGGTGTTTGATGGACTGACCTTTGAGCACAAGCCCCAATCACCGGCATATGTCAAGATGTACTCCTTCCTTGGGCAGGAGTACACCGTGTACAGTGTGCTTCGCAAGCCTCATCCTCCACAGGGTTATACCTTGGATGCTATGGCGAACGACTATGCCGTGATGATAGAACAGGAGTTTGAGGCCCCGGTAGATATCATTGGGATTTCCACCGGTGGTTCTGTTGCCCAGCACTTTGCAGCCCTGCACCCCGCTTTGGTGCGACGCTTGGTGCTTCATTCCAGTGCACACACGCTGAATGATACAGCCAAGCAACTGCAGTTGAAGCTAGCCCGGTTTGCAGAACAGGGTAGGTGGTATACAGCCTGGAAAGTGCTTGTTGCAACCATGTTCCCCCAATCAGGATTCTTGTGTTATGTTTCGAAGCCGTTGGTTGGCCTCATTGCATTTCTGCTTTCACTCGATCATCCGGAGGACCCGACCGATCTGGTGGTGACCGTCGAGGCGGAGGACAAGCATGCGTTCCAGGATCGCTTGCCGGAGATTGCATGCCCCACGCTGGTAGCAGGAGGTGAGGACGACTATTTCTATAGCCCAGACCTGTTCAGGGAAACTGCTGCCGGTATCCCGAATGCCAGGCTGTGCCTCTATCCAAACATGGCCCATCCTGCTGGGGGAAAGCAGTTCAAGGCGGATGTCCTGCGGTTTCTCAGAGAAGAAGTGTAAGGACACAAAAAAACGGGGAAGGCCGAGCCCACCCCGTCTGAAAAACCCACAACCTTAGTCGCGGGGAGAGAAGTCAGACTTAGGAGCTCCGCAGAGAGGGCATACCCAATCCTCGGGAAGGTCTTCAAAGGCTGTTCCGGGTTTGATTCCGTTGTCGGGATCACCTACAGTCGGGTCGTACACATACCCGCAAAGATCGCATTCATACTCTTTCATGGTCGTTTCCTCCTGCTATTCAGCATAGCGATTTTCGTGATGTGGGGCAAGGAAAATATTATTGGTACAAGGCCAGGATCTTGTTCAGCATCTTGCAAAACTTCTTACGGAAGGACTCAGGACCAAGTATTTCCACAGAATCACCACACTGTATGATCCTGAGGTAGAGCTCGATTGAGTTTTCCACATCCATATTGCAGATGAGTGTACCGTCGCTTTGTTTCTCAAAAACCGGGGTGCCGTGAACAACGGAACGGAAGACGTTCATCGCAGATCGTTCCTTGAGCCTGAGGCTCAGCGGAATCATGTCGATGCTCTCATAACGCTCTTCACTCTCGGGAAACTTGAAGGGCTTGAGGTTGTCGGGAATCGTATAGGTCTCATCGAGGATGGTGGCACTGGTGATCGTGCTGATGTCGATGGTAACAATCTCGGTTGTATGCCTCAGTCTTCCGGTGACGCTGATGGGATGCCTGCCACCGGTGTCCTCTTCGCGGAAGCCGATGAAGTAGGGAGCAAGCTCGGTTTCGATCGGGTCGAATCCCTTCAGGCTCTGTACGATCCTCACGATGCGTCCTGAGACCCAGCTGTCGATCAGGACTTCCAGGATGGCGTTGAATTTGCTGCTCTCCTTTCTCTCCTGCAACTGCTTGTCGATCTGTTCGGCTAGGTTCACCACGTTCTCACTGATCTTCGGAGCATAGGAGCGCATATTCATCGCAATCTTGCGAAGTCCTGAGGCGAGATGTGGGTTCTGGAACTCGGTGCTGCTCGCCAACATCTCTGCAGAGAGGTTGAAGGCAAGGCTCTCATAGACGCTCAAGGCGATATTCTCATCCTCATCCCGATTCTTGATCTTGATGAGATTATTCTCTTCATAGATGTCGATATACAGCTTCAGCTCGTCAACATACCGGCTGATCGTTGAGCGGTGTACTCCCAGTCTCCGTGCAATTTCCGCTCGTCTCAAACCCTCTGGATGGGAATGCAGCAACAATTCAAGTTGTGCAACTCGTTCGCCTTTCATGTGATTTCCTTTATTTGCACCATTCTGCAACAAAACTCAAGTCAGTATAGCACGTTCAGCTCATCTGGCAAGCCAAAATTGCACAAACCTACCCAGCGTTGCAACACACCCTACGTTGCCCTCCTCCACGCTCCGTGCTAGGATGGAGGTGAGAAGGAGCGACTACAATGGAAGAACGTCTGACTAAGCTGGAAGTGAAACTTGCATATGCGGAGGAGACGATAGTCACCCTTGACTCGGTGGTGACGGAGCAAGCCAAGGAAATCGCACTTTTGCAGAGCCGTCTCGAGAAATTGGAGAAACGGGTCACCGATATGGTGGAAGAGAGCGGGGATGGCCTGCTCGGAGAGCAACGGCCACCCCACTATTGAGATGCAGACTAGATGAAGAGGTTGATCTTGCTCTCGGAAGCTGCACCCATGTAGGTTGCAACCCCTCCGATTTCGACACCGTCAAGCAGCTCTTCCTTGGTAATGCCCATGATGTCCATGGACATCTGGCAGGCTACCATGCGTACTCCTGCTTTCCTTGCCTCTTCAAACATCTGTTCCACCTGATCGACATGCTTCTTCCGCATGCGGCCCTTCATCATCTTCGCCCCCATCCCTCCCATATTCATGGAAGAGAGGGAAAGCTGTTCCATGCCCTTGGGAAGCATGCCAGAGAACATCGTTCCCATGAAATCCTTCTTTACCTTGGGGGCATGCTTCTTGCGAAGAACCGAAAGGCCCCAGAAGGTGAAGAACATCGTTACGGGCTTACCGGTGGCAGCAGCTCCGTTTGCCAGAACGAATGACGCCAGTGCCTTGTCCAGGTCATTGGAGAAGACAATCATGGTTGCCCCGTTGTCGGGGTCACAGATGGCTGGCTTCTCTCCAGATGAGGAGGGCATGGCACAGACATCCGGATTTCCCTTTCCGATGATGGCTTCGATGATACCGTTGGTGGTGGTGACACTCACCAGCTCATTGCCGGTGAGCTTGCACCAGGATTGAACATCGACACCGAATCCGGGGTCGGAAGCCTTGATGACGATGCGATCACCCTGTTCGAGGTTGTCGATCTCCTTCTTCAGGCGGATGATCGGACCCGGACACTGCAGTCCGCATGCATCGATCTTGAAGATCTTGTTCTCTGAACGCTTGCGGAAGGATCCATCCTCATTAAGGTGGTTGATCAAGCCGGCTTCGTCCTTGACCGAAACCTTCTGCCGATTCTCCAGAAGCTCACGTTCCCGTACAGCACTATCGTACGTCTTGAAGCCACCGGTAAGGTTTTTCACCTTGGGGTAACCGTTCTGTCTGAGGATGCGTTCGGAAAGGTATCCACGCAATCCCATGGCACAGTAGAGGATGATCTCACGGTCCTTGGGAACCTGGGAGAGACGGTCTCTGAGCACGGTGTTGGGGATGTTCGCAGCCCCTTCGATGGCACCGAGCTCAAACTCCTCTTCAGTGCGAACATCCAAGATGAAAGCACCGTTCTTCCGAGCCGCTTCGGCTTCTTCCCAGCTGATGGTATCGCTATAGCCTTCGAGAACGTTTACGGCAATGAAGCCGACCATATTCACCGGATCCTTGGCACTGGAGAAGGGCGGAGCATAGGCTTGCTCGAACTCAGCGAGGTCATGGACGGTACCCTCTTTGCCGATGAAGGCGGAGATGACATCGATGCGCTTGTCCACCCCATCATAGCCGACACCCTGCGCTCCCCAGAGCTTTCCTGTTTCGGGGTGGTAGAGGACCTTGAGTGTAAGCTGGAGGGAGTTGGGGTAGTACCCCGCATGATTGCCAGCATGGGTGACTGCACAGCGGTAGGGCAACTTGGCTGCTTTCAGGCCCTTCTCAGTCAGGCCGGTGGAAGCCACTGTCATATCGAAGATCTTGGCGATGCTGGTGGCGATGGTCCCTTCGTAGGGCTTCTTGTTCCCATCGACAATGGCATCAGCACAGAGCCGAGCCTGTTTGTTTGCAGGCCCTGCCAGCGGTACGGTGATCGGAAGCTTGGTCAGCGGGCTGGTGAACTCGATGGCATCCCCGACGGCACGGATGTTCTTGTCATTGGTGGTAAAGTATGGGTCTACCTTGATCGCCCCGCTCTTGGCAAGTTCGATGCCTGCTTCCTTGAGGAAGGCGGTGTCGGGACGTACCCCGATGGAGAGGATGACAAGGTCTGCATCAATGAGTGTCCCTGAGGAGAGGCGGACGCTGACAATGCTGTCATGGCCCTCGAAGGCGGCAACGCCGTCCTTGAGATAGAGTTTCACTCCCTTGGCTCGCAGGTGCTGCTGCACCTCTGCTGCCAGATCGTAGTCGATGATGTTCATCACCTGCTCGAGTGCTTCCACTACTGAGACTTCCAGACCCCGTTCTTTCAGGTTTTCTGCCATTTCGAGACCGATGAAGCCTCCTCCTACCACCACTGCACGTTTGGTGGCGGTCTTGTCCACCTTCTCCTTGATCCTATCAATATCCGTTACGGAACGAAGGGAGAGTATGGCAGGATGATCTATGCCGGGTATCGGAGGGCGGACTGGACTGGCACCGGGAGAGAGGATGAGGGTGTCATAGCGCTCGTCGTATTCGGTGTTGTTCTTCAGGTCCCTGACATGGATGGTCTGTGCCTCACGGTTGATGGATACCACCTCGCTGAGAACACGTGCCTCAACGTTCAGGCTCTCTGCGAATCGCTCTGGGGTCATGACAAAGAGACGTGAGCGCTCGGTGATGACATTCCCGGCGTAGTAGGGCAGTCCACAGTTGGCATAGCTTATGTACTCGCCACGCTCAAACATGATGATCTGGGCGTTTTCATCCCTTCTCCTGAGCCTGGCGGCGGTTCCTGCGCCTCCTGCGACTCCTCCGACAATAAGATATTTGGCCATAGGTCCTCCTAAGTAGTGGCTTGGGTAAATGCAAGATCCTCTGGGAGGCAAATCTCCGAGCAGCTGTATGTCTGCACCATGGCTGAGCCTTGCTCGGTGAGGCTTACGGTGAGGCTTCTGCGATCTGCGCTGCTGAGGCTGCGTTTGATGAGCGAGCGACCTTCGAGGCTGTCCAGGATTCTGGTCAGGCGGGAAGGGGAGAGCTCCAGCTCCTTGGCTAGGGCTCCTGGCTCTTGGATACCTTTGTTGACGGCGCACAACAAGAGTGCATCATTGAACGAAAGGCCTGTCTGACGTTTGAGTTCTTCTTCGAAGGTGCGTAGTGATGTTTGCAACCTCCGTATGGCACATAGGTCAAGCATATGGTTCTCCAATTGATTCTTCTAAGCAATATTTGCCAAGGACAACTATAGAACGAGATACCCGATTCGTCAATATGTAGATAAAAAAAGAGTGAATGCTTGATATGACAGAACTCCAAGAAAAAGTGGGAGGATAATGCCTTGACCTGCCAATTTTAAGCTAATTTCAACAAATGCTCTGACACAAGGAAATTATCAAAGCAAGATTAACGATATAATGCTAAAAGTATCAGATAAATTTATATATGATAATGGTATAAAAATCGCTCTATTGACAATATATCACATTTACGGATATCCTAGTGTTAGGAAGGGACATGAAACGGAGAAGGCAGTGGGATAGCCGATTGGGAAATCGGTCCCCCGTTCCTATCAATGATTCTACTTCAATCGGTGCTGCTTGCCGGTAGGTGTTTTTCTCCCTCGCTGTTGCAGGACTTCCTGCTTCTCGATGTACATCAATGTGTGTTTGCAACGCAAATCCCTTGGGCCAGTGATTCTCCCGATCACTGGCCTTTTCTTATCTATTCCATTTTAAGGCTCTATACACAAGTTGTCTGATGAGTTAAGCAATCCGCGGATTAAAACAGCAGACAAATCCGCAAATATTTGTTGACAATATCGCTTTAACGACCATATACTACAAAAGTCATCAGATGACTTTGCCGTTTACTTAAGGATAATCAACTAAATTCCAATGAACTACCTAAATATGTCTGATGATTTGGGGATATTATGGAAAAGCAAAATACAAGCGAAAAGGTCTTCGAGATGATTGAGCAAAAATTACTCACTCAAGAATGGAAACCAGGAATGCGCATTGATTCCGAAACAAAAATTGCTTCGGATCTTAATGTTGGGAGATCTTCTGTTCGCGAATCCATAGATCGGATGATAGTGCTTGGGATTTTGACAAGAAAACAGGGTGGTGGTACATATGTAAATCAACTGTCCACTGCCACCTATCTTAACGATCTCATACCGATTATCCTCTTGGATCATCCCAACATTCTAGATGTCATAGAGTTACGAGAAATTCTTGAAACTGCATGCATTCGTATGTTCGTAGAACGAGCAACTCCAGAAATGATAGATCAATTAGAGACAACCTACCAGATTATGATGGAACATCGTTCGGATGCGGATGGAGCCGTATTCGCTGAAGCTGATAATACGTTTCATGTGATTATTGGAAAAGGCACCAACAATGCTATGTTTACCAAATTAACGGATATTCTAACTAAGTTATTGATTTTCTATCAAAAGGAAACCTTCCGAAATATTGGCGTCAAGAAGTCTCCTGAAGAGCACAGAGCAATCATTGATGCCATTAAGGCTGGTGATAGTGAGATGGCGGTCCTTCTCATGAAACGCCACATTCTGAATTCACGCAAGCATATTATCGAAGCAATGAAAAAGTCGGAACAGGCAACATAATTCGTGTCAATTCCCGCTAATGGGATATATAAAAATATTTAGGAGTGTTGTATGAAAGGAAACAAATGTAGGAATTTCTTTGTCTTTTTGCTCGTGTTTTTTTTGGTTGGATCACTTGCATTTGCAAGTGGAACATCAGAAAAGGCTTCTCAAGGTCCCGTAAAGATTATTGCAGCACATGTGAATTCGCTTGATTCTTCTTATCAATCTGGAATGGTAGCGTTCAAAGAAGAGCTCGAACGCATTTCCAATGGAACCATGACTGTTGAAGTGCATGCAAATGGAGCTCTTGGTGGTGGAGAAGAAGAATTGGTGCAAAAAATGGCAACTGGTACGGTTGACGTGATAGTTGCCTCCCCAAATTTTCTCGCACAAGTTGAGCCGAGGGCTGACATTTTCTCTTTACCCTATCTGTTCGCTGACACGGAGCACTGGCTGAAAACGACAAATGGAGAACCTGGCAGAGAAATTGCGGAATTGATCGACAGTAATACTGATTTTAAGGTTCTTGGGTATTGGATGTGTGGTGTCCGTTCATACTTTGGTACCAGACCAGTAACTACAAAAGCGGACTTTGCAGGAGTCAAAATTCGTGTCCACAGCAGTCCTGTTGTGCAGAAATCTTGGCAAGCACTTGGCGCACAACCTGCTAATGTTGCCTACAACGAATTGTATCAGGGATTGCAGAATAAGGTTATCGATGCCGCTGAGCAGGATCTCGGTAACATATATCTTCAGAAGTTCTACGAAGCTGGCAAATACATTTCTCTGACTGAACACGATATTGCTACTCGATTTTTCCTGATTGGAGGGAAGAAATTCAAGACACTGACTGACGAGCAGCAAAAGTGGGTTCAGGAGGCTGGTGCATATGCTTCCAAAATTGAACATGAAGCAGATCTCACTCTTTCTGCAGATTCTCGTGCAAAACTGGAGAAAGCAGGGGCAATTTTCAACACAGTTGATAAAGAAACCTTCATTGCATTGACGGAACCTGTTAGACAGGAAGCTGCAAAATCAATGAAAGCAGAAACTCTGCTTTCCAAGATCAGTTCACTGCAGTAAGTCTCAATTTTGCCCCAAGATAGGCTAGCCTTCTTGGGGTATATTCTATCAACTCTGAAGGATAATTAATGTTATGAAAAAACTTGTTGATATTGTCGAGAAGGTCCAGACTAAACTCGGAATTTTCTTCTTGTCTCTTTATCTTTTTTGCGCTCTTTTGCAAATTATTGGTAGGTATTTTCATTGGAGTGTACCTTGGACGGAGGAAGTTTCCAATTATAGTTTCATATGGGCAGCATTTATGGGTAGCTCCATCATGCTTCGGCAAGAGGGTGGTCATTTCAGCCTGACAGCACTCAAAGATAAGCTTATTGCCTCTAATCGTTCTACAAAACTTTTGGATACTGTCGTTTACTCTTTGCTTTTGTTGTTTAGCATATTGGTGTTTTTTTATGGTATCCAGTTGGTTATGCAATTCAAGAACTGGCGATTGAGTTCACTGCCGAGTGTTAAACAATGGATAATCTGGCTTTGCATGCCTATTGCTGGAGCCACCACATGTTTGTATAGCCTTGAAGGGCTTATCAACGCAATCAGAAAATAGAAAGGAACAAAGAATGTTGCTCTTGGTGATTTGTTTTATCATACTCCTGTTCATTGGAGTTCCAATAGCCTATGGATTGGGAATTACTGCATTTCTTGGAATTGCACTGCTCCCAGGCGTATCTATGATTACGGTTGTTCACCGCATGTTCAGCGGGCTCAATTCATTTATCTTGTTGGCAGTACCACTTTTTATGCTGGCTGCTAACCTTATGAACAAGGGACGGATATCAGAAAAACTCATTGAGTTTTCTTTATCGCTAGTCGGACATATTCGAGGTGGGCTTGGTCAAGCAAATGTGTTGGTGTCGATGCTCTTTGCTGGTATTTCAGGATCCTCTCAGGCTGATGTAGGCGGTATCGGTAAAATCCTCATTCCAAGTATGATTGATGAGGGATACAGTAAGGAAACATCTGTAGGGGTTACTGCATGCTCATCAGTTATTGGAATCATTATTCCTCCAAGCATTCCTATGGTGGTCTTTGGAGCTATCACGAATGCTTCGGTTGGAGCAATGTTCCTCGGTGGTTTGATTCCTGGAGTTCTTATTGGAGTTGGTCAGATGTTTGTAGTATATTTGATTGCCAAGAAGTATAACTATCCACGCCATGCAAGACCAACTCTTCGCCAGTTTATGAGAATTTTTATACAATCTGTACCGGCCATGATAACACCACTCATTCTTGTTGGAGGGGTGATTTCCGGCTTGGCAACTCCTACAGAGGCAGCCGCTTTGGCATGCATTTATGCTCTGATTTTGGGTATGGGAGTTTTTAAAACCATTAAACCCAAGGACATTCCTCCAATCATTTTGGAAACACTCAAACTTAGTTCAGTCTCATTGTTTGCGTTAGCTACAGCTAATGCTCTCGGGCAATTGCTGAGTTACTACCATGTATCTGAAGCAATTTTTTCGTTCTTTGGGGATCAGGTAGACTCTTCTACTATGTTTATCCTTTTCTCATTGGCTCTTTTTCTCTTCTTAGGGACTTTTATGGATGCAATTCCTGCGATTGTTTTATTTGTACCTGTTATTATGCCATCAGCGATGCAATTCGGAATCAGTAGCATACAACTTGGTCTGATGATTGTAATCACTATGGCAATTGGCCAGATCACCCCTCCTTATGGATTGTGTCTGTTGCTGGCGGGTAAGATTGGGAATCTTTCTGTAGGAAGGTCCTTCAAAGCTGCATTGCCCTATCTTGGAGTTGTCTTCATCGTGTTGTTGTTGGTCTCATTTTTCCCTTCAATAACACTAGCAGTTCCTAAGCTCATAAAACCAGAATGGTTTGTTTGATGCGTTTCGTTTTTCATACTTAATTCAGGAGTGATTATGAGTAAGCCATTGGTTGCGTGCATCACGTTGGGTGATGCACGAAGGGATTTTTACGCCCAGAGGGCACACATCGTAGAAGAGGAATCGACAAAACTCAGGGCATATTTAGCTACCCAAAGCCAATTATATATGCCAGAACCTGTGTTCAGCGCAGAAGAGGCCAGAACTATCGCTGATGAAATACGTTCACGTCATATTGGCTGTGTGATTGTATATGTTCCAATTTGGGGAACACCAAATCTTGCTACTCAACTTGCCTATTCAACGGATCTTCCTGTTTTTGTAGTAGGAAATCTTAGACCTGATACTTCCAGTCTTGTTGCTTTGCTTGCTACTGCAGGAATGTTGGAACAGGGTGGAAAGCAGGTAGTCAGGATTATTGGGGACTGTTCAGATGCGAAATTTCAAAAACAACTATCTACCCAAATAAAGGCCTTGCATGTAGTTGATAACGTGCAAGCTTCCCAATTCTGTCTTATAGGTGGTCAGAGCATTGGTATTGGAACTACAATTGTTGATTTTGCTCAATGGAGGAAGTTGTGGCAATTGGATACAGAACACGCTGATCAATTTGAAGTTGTGAAGCGTGCCGAAGCAATTGACGGCAAACGAGTTTTACTGCATCAGAGTTGGTTGGAGACAAAGTTAGGTGCAATTGAGTTTGGGAAACTATTTACAAAGGAAAGCCTGAATCGTCAAATTCGGAGTTATCTTGCACTAAAGGATATGGTGTTAGATGGAGGATTTGACTTCATCGCATTGAAATGTCAGCGTGAACTCAGTGATCACTATGCAGTTCAGTGTTTAGCCATTGCCCTGTTGAATAATCCATTTGATGCAGAAGGCAATAAACCGGTGATTCCCTGTGCCTGTGAAGGAGATTGTGATGGTGCACTGACAATGTATTTGTTGCATCAGTGTGACAAGGAGCAACCTTCTTGTCTGGTAGATATCAGAAGCTATGATGTAGCCAAGAAGGAATTTACGTTTGCAAATTGTGGAGGAATGGCCTTTGCATATGCAGCATTGAATAGTGTTGACGAAGCGATGTCTAGTGCAAAGATGATGCCTCATGTGTTTGGAGAAGCTGGTGGTGGTACTACTCAGTTTATGGCACAACAAGGAATCATTACTGCTGCCAGATTGTTCCGGAAGGATGGGATTTATTGTATGGGAGCCTTCAAGGGTGAAGTGATGCATAGGTCAAGAGAGTCATTGGTTGCAAATTATATTTACCCTCATGCCTTTATCAAGGCGGATATTGACTTTGATTCATTTGTTCAATCGATGGGTTCAAATCATATGCATTATGTGTATGGTGATTACATCGATGAATTGGAAAAGTTCTGTGAAATTCAAGGAATCCGGATGTATAACTATACAAACGAGTAAATCGTTCGATCAAATCCCTTGGGCCAGTGATGCTCCCGATCACTGGCCTTTTCTCTGTCTTGGCTGTAAGCAAATCCTATAAATCCAAGTAAAATAATGAGATATCTGTGGTGAAAATTGTTGTAAAAATATTTGACATACTAGCATACTAGTGTTACGCTTCATCCATGGACAGATTTTCTGTCTCAATTTGTATGATTTCCCTAGCCGAAAAGGAGGCTTTGTATGAAGAAATGCATGTGTTTAGTCCTGGTCGTGTTGCTCTCTGCAACAATGCTCTTTGCCCAGGGTGGCAAGGAATCTGGCGGAAAGAAGGTGTATCAGCTGAAGCTGAGCACCGTACTCACCGATACCGATCCGATCTCCATCGGTCTTGGACAGCTTGCCAAGAGCATGGATGAGCTTACCGGAGGAGAGGTGAAGATTGAGGTCTATCCTTCCAGTCAGCTTGGTGATACCGCCGATGTGCTCGAACAGGCCAAGAGCGGTGCAAATGTTGGTGTTGTCATTGATACCGGCATGCTTGCCGACTATGTCCCCGACATGGCCATCTACACAGGTCCCTATGTGTTTGACAGCGTCAAGAATGCCCGTGCATTCATTGAGACAGACCTGTTCAAGAGCTGGGATGCACAGCTTGCCACCCATGGTTTGCGCGATCTGGGCTGCAACTGGTATCAGGGTGCCCGTAACTTCCTGACCAATACCCGCGTGGTCCAGCCTTCCGACCTGAAGGGCCTGCGAGTACGCACCATGGGCAGCAAGGTTGCTCAGGAGAGCATGAAGGCCATGGGTGCAACCCCGACCTCCCTCGCATGGAGTGAAGCCTACAGCGGATTGCAGAGCAAGGTCATCGACAGTGTCGAAGCACAGACTACCGCAGTCTATGGCTCCTCCCTGCATGAAGTGACCAAGTATCTTGCAAAGACCGAGCACTTCCTGCTCTATACCGGCCTGGTCATCAGCGAGAAGTGGTTCCAGTCCCTGCCCGAGAACTACCGCACCCTCTTGGTGCAGGAAGCTATCAAGGCCGGCGACTATGCCACCGAGTTGACGCTTCAGAAAGAGGTCGAGTACAACAAGCTCATGGCTGAAAAGGGCCTGACGTTTGTGGATGTGGATAAGAACCTGTTCAAGAAAGCATCCGCCAAGGTCTATGAAACCATGGGTTGGGCCGATCTGAAGGCAAAGATCGACGCACAGCTGGGCCAGTAACCATTCAACACTTTCAGGAGGAAGGCCTTGTGCCTTCCTCCTCCTCTGGAGTTCTCTATGAAACGAATCAATGAGGTGATCAGCAAGCTTGAGCATCAGGTAGGCACGGTGATGCTGATCAGCATCGTAGTGCTGGTATTTGCCTCAGCTGTCCTTCGCCTGTTTGACTTTCCCATCATCTGGTCGGTCGATGCCTCGCAGCTGATGTTCGTATGGATCAGTATGATTGGGGCCGACCTGGCACTGAAGAAGCGCTCGCACATGGGAGTGGACCTCTTGGTCCGTTCCTTTCCAGTAAAGCTGCAGAAGGTGATAGCCCTCATCTCCTACATCCTTTGTGGAGCGTTCATCGTTTTCATCGCCTATTGGGGTATCAGGCTCTGCATCCTGAACTATCTGCGTACCTACCAGACGCTGAAGATCAGTTATAGCTTTGCAACCGCAGCCATCCCCACGATCGCCTTGTGCATGTTCTCTTCCTTGCTTGAGCAGATCATTGACCTGCTTCGGAACTGGAAAGATGCACAGAGGGTCCAGTAAGGGAGGAGCCCCATCATGGGAGTTGTAGCACTGCTGTTTGTCGTACTTCTGGCCTTCAATGTTCCGTTGGCATTCACCATCGGGCTGGCAAGCCTTGCCTTCTTCTTTGCCAATGACGGCATCTCCTGGATCATTCCAGTGCAAAAGATGGTTGCGAGCACCCAAAGCTTTCCGCTTCTGGCTGTTCCGTTCTTTGTGCTTGCAGGAAACCTGATGAATGAGACGGGTATCACCCGACGCTTGGTGAAATTTTCCACCGTGCTCACCGGCCATCTTGCAGGAGGACTTGCCCTGGTCTCCTGTGTACTCTCAACCTTCATGGGAGGCATCTCAGGCTCTGCTTGTGCTGATGCTGCCATGGAAACCCGTATCCTTGGTCCTGCCATGCTCGACCGTGGATACACCAAGGGCTACGCCTGTTCGGTCAACGCACTGAGCAGCCTGATCACCGCAACCATTCCCCCCGGGGTCGGTCTGATCCTCTACGGGGTTACCGGAGAGGTTTCCATCGGAAAGCTCTTCCTGGCAGGGGTCATTCCCGGCATCCTCATGTGTGCCATTTTGATGGTCACCTCCTGGGGTATCGCAAAAAAACGCAACTACCCCGTGGAGAACGATCGTCCTCCTACGGCAAGAGAGGTGTGGGATGCTTTTGTCGAGTCCATCTGGGCCCTCATGTTCCCCGTCATCCTGATTGTAGGAATCCGCTTCGGTCTGTTCACTGCAAGTGAGGCAGGAGCCTTCGCCGTCGTCTATGCTTTCTTCGTAGGAAAGTACATCTACAAGGAGATGACCTGGAAAGGGTTGTGGAACGTGGTCAAGACCACCCTTGGGGACAACGGGGTGATCCTGTTCATCATCATGACCAGCGCCATCCTCGGCTATGGCATCATCTATGACAAGGTGCCTCAGACCATCGCCGGTGTCATTGCCGGGGTGAGTTCCAATCCCCACATCATCATGCTTATCATCTGCGCTTTCGTCTTTCTGGCGGGAATGGTCATGGAGGGGACGGTAAACACACTCTTGCTTACCCCGATATTCCTTCCCATTGTCCGCAATCTTGGAGTGGATCCGGTACACTTCGGCATCGTATTCATGACCACCGTCACCCTGGGAGGTATGACACCTCCGGTTGGAACTGCCATGTACAGTGCATGTGCCATTCTTGAGTGCCCGATCGATGAGTATACCAAGGAGAGCCTCCCGTTCTTCGGGGCAATCCTTGTGGAAGTGGCCCTGCTCATCTACGTGCCGCAGATTTTCATGTGGCTTCCGAACCTGGTGTTCGGTTAGGACTGGTGTTGCGATGAAGATGGTAATGCGGTATTTCCCGTTCGGGGATGATAGCGTCACATTGGGCCAGATACGACAAGTGCCTGGGATGAGTGGGGTAGCCACCTCCCTGAGCAGGCTCGCTGCAGGGGAAGTCTGGCCGTTGGAGGAACTGCTATGCCTCAAGCGTGAGGTGGTGAGTGCAGGTCTGGAACTGGAAGTCATTGAGAGCGTCAACATCCACGAGGATATCAAGAAAGGTCTTGATAGCCGGGATTTGTACATTGACCGGTATATCCAGACGCTGAGAAACCTTCATGAGATTGGGATCAAGTGTCTCTGTTATAATTTCATGCCGGTGTTGGATTGGGCACGCAGCGACCTCTCCCATACCTTGGAAGATGGGTCGCAGGTTATGGCCTACCGCCACAATCAGGTATTGGCTCTCAATCCAGATACCATGGCCCTCTCGATGAACAGCAAGGCAAGGGGATACTCACTTCCTGGTTGGGAACCTGAGCGCCTCGCCCAGATGGCCAAGGACATCGAGTTCTACCAAGCCATCGGTGTGGAGCAATACTGGAAGCACATCAAGTACTTCCTCGATGCTGTCATCCCCTATGCCCAGCAGTATGATATCAAGATGGCCATACACCCTGATGACCCGCCTTGGCCACTCTACGGCCTGCCGAAAGTCATCACCAGTGCTGAGCATATTCGTCACTTCCTCTCCCTCAACAGCAGTCCCTATCATGGGATTACCTTCTGTACGGGGAGTTTGGGAAGCAGTATGGAGAATGATCTGCCGTCCATGGCTGCAGAGTTTGCAAGCCAAGGGCGCATCCACTTTGCCCACCTAAGGAATGTGAAGCACCTGAGCAAGCAGGATTTTGATGAATGCGCACACCTCAGCGGTTGTGGAGACTTGGATATGTATGCCATCGTAGAGGCGTTGTCCGACAATGGCTTTGATGGCTACATCCGCCCAGACCATGGAAGGATGATCTGGGGGGAACAAGCTCGTCCGGGCTATGGTCTGTATGACCGCGCCCTTGGAGCAACCTATCTTGCCGGATTATGGGAGGCTGCGAAGAAAACGCAGGTAACCAGAACAGGCATACCATGCTAGGATACATTGTGAACGTAGGAGAGGGAAGAGAATGCACATAACCACTCGGCTGCCCAAAGAGACTGCGCGTGAATACTCACTTCGGGTGCTGAAAGAGAATATCATCAGCCTGGCTCTCGAGCCGGGAAGCATGGTCAGCGAAAATGAGATGGCCGCAAAGCTGGGAATCTCACGCACCCCGGTTCGTGAAGCCCTCATTGAGCTGAGCCGGGTGGGAATTGTTGAGATTCTTCCCCAAAAGGGGAGTAGGATCATGCTCATCGACTATGCTTTGGTCGAGGAGTCACGCTTCTTGCGCCTTGTTTTGGAACGGGAAGTAGTCCGGCACCTCAGCCAGATGGAACCGGCTCCCGATCTCTCGTATTTGGAGGAGAACCTTCGCTTGCAGGCTTTCTATGTGGAGCATCCGAATCCCGAGAAGCTTCTGGAACTGGATAATCTCTTCCATGCCCTGCTTTTCCAGCTTGCCAATAAGGTCCAGATCTACGGCTGGATGATGGAAGGGCTTACCGTTCACTTCGACCGGGTACGCAGCATGAGCCTGAACACGATCAAGGACATCAAGATAGTCAGTGACCACCAGGCGATTGCCAATGCCATCGCATCAAAGAACCCAGATGAAGCCGGCTCTCTGATGGAGAAGCATCTCTCACGCTACAAGATTGACGAGATGGCGATTAGGGAAAAGTACCCTTCCTACTTCAAGTAGGGTCCCCATCCTGCTACACTCATCTCATGCGTACGATACTGTGTTTCGGTGATTCCAATACTTTCGGCACCAACCCCAGTGGGGGCAGGTGGTCCTACGAGGATCGTTGGACCGGCATTCTCGCCGGTCTGCTCGGTCCTTCCTATCGTATCATCGAGGAAGGGATGGGCGGACGTACCACGGTCTTTGATGATCCCTTGGAGCCAAACCGATGTGGAAGACAGTTCCTTCCGGTGGCTCTGCAAAGCCATCGCCCCCTCGATCTGGTCATCATCAGCTTGGGAACCAATGACTGCAAAGCCTTTTTCAAAGCCAATGAACGCATCATCGCCAAGGCTTTGGAGCAGTTGGTTGCCTTGATACGGAACTACCCCTACGGGGAAGGGTACCCCATTCCCCGGATTCTCGTAGTCTCCCCAATTCACATCGGAGAGCAGATTGAAACAGCTCCCTTTGTCAGCTACGATGCATCCTCATCCACGCTCAGCAGAAAGCTTGCCCCCGCGATCAAAAAGATGGCAGACGAGCAGGGTGTGTACTTTCTCGATGCTTCCCAAGCAGCACAACCATCAGAAATAGATCAGCTGCACATGGACAGGGAGGGCCATCTGGCCCTTGCCCATGCGCTGCATCCCATGATTGAAGCACTGTTCTAGAGATCGAGGATGGCTGCCACCGGCCAATGGTCGGAAAGAGCACCCCCTACCGTCATGAATTGCGGACTTGTTGCCAGTACCGGACGGATTGGGCCTCGTATCATGATCTTGTCGATTGCCTCCACCAGGAAGCGTTCGCTGCTGAGGTAGGGGCAGGGGAAGGTGACGGGTGCTGCCAGGCCGAGCAGGGAGAACACATCAGAGAAGCCTGCCGCTTCACTGAATATGCGGCTCGGATGCACCGGGTCGTTGAAATCGCCGCAGATGAGTGCAGCCTCGCCCTGTACAAGCTCATTGAGTGCGTTTGCTGCGAGGTGGGCTTCTGCATGACGGTAGCCGATTCCCGTCTCAATTTCATCTGCATTCAGCTGATGCGTAAGATGCATCGTAGCGATGAACAGCGGCTTGGCTTCGTTGGTGTGTACCTTAACCCAGAAAAGTCCCCGATGAACCTCAGGCATCTTCAGATCGACTCTTCCGAAGGAGTCAACCTCAAAGCGGTCTTTCCTCAGATAGATGCTGTTTTCACACCGCCAGCCCTCTTCCTCCCCTTCGATACGCACATATTCGTGCAAGGCGTTGTCCAGGAATGCCAGGGTCTGTGGCCGTACTTCCTGGAAGCAGTAGGCATCGGCTGCATAGGTCTGTACGAATGAGGCCACACAGGCCTTGCGCTCTTCCCAGTACTCGGTATTCCAAAGATTCAGACTCACCACACTGATCCTTTGCATTCCTTACTCCTCCAAGGCCTCGGGGAAAACAGTTCTGATCTGCTCATAGGAGCCCAAGGTCAGGACCGTCACCCAGGCGATATCTATGGCATAGTGGCCGTGCATCAACTCAGGACGATCAAAATACTCCCATGCAGTGTGGTTCAGTTGCTCCGGCTGCCACCCCACGAAGGAAGCGTCTCTTCCCAGCAGATTCTCTTCGGTTGCAACCAGCTGCCTGCATGCTTGGATCATCAGGTGGGCCTGGTCCCTGAAGAAGGAGTCGCCGGAATAGGATGCATAGCGGAGGAACTCGTAGGCGATTGCCATCCCGTAGAAATCGAGATGGTGGTGGGCCACCGACACACTGGTCATACCGCGGGTGCAGAACCGCTGTTGTGCAAGCGGACTTTCCGGCGGCAGGTAGGAGTCTCTCTGCCAGACCCACTGCACGATGAAACGTGCAGAAAGATATGCGCTCTCAAGCTGGCGCTTGTCCTTCTCCAGGGTGTAGAGATCGAGGAAGAAGGAGAGCAGGGCGACCCCGGCTTCCTTGTCACAGGAGTCCGCATCGAGGGTATCACCATAGAACAGTCCCTCGTAGGCGAGTTCGCTGTAAAAGCTGTAAGCCTGATGTACGGCACTGAGCAAATCGTTTTTCAGCGGATCCTCATCGTTGAGATACGGAATGAGGGTGCAGAAAAATGAACCGATGTACGCACCGTTGGTTCCCTGGATGTCCCCGGGTTTTCCTTTCTCTGTCCACCAGCGACCGAAAGAGCCCGAGGAGAGCTGTGCTTCACAGTAAAAGCGGGCTACCCGGCGGGCAAGCGAAAGATACGCACCCTCCTCAAACCCTAGATGATGAAGCGTTCTGGCAAGCAGCACGTAGTGCTTCATCGCCTCCCCGTTGCAACGGCTGTTCACCATACTGCGGAACTCGGGGTGTTCCCCTATGCCCAGATAGCCGCCCCAGATGTGATTGTTCAGATCATAGTTGTCCTGGAAGACCCCCTCGCTGATCTCTGCCTGCAGAAAGAAGTCCGCAATTCGTTTCGCTACCTGTGCAAGCAACAATGCATCATTCGGGAGCCCGAACAGGGTGCCTAGACGTTCCCTCGCCTGTTTGAGACATGCGAGTTTCGGCCGGTAGGTGCTCAGGTTTGCCAGTTCGTATGCGCCTTGCAGGCTTTTCACCAGAAAGGATGCAGAAGTGAAGGCATAGACATCCTGCACCTCACCATTTCCCTCACCCATCGCCAGATACGCCAAACCGTTCTCAGCTTTCTTGACGAGGTTGAAAAGTCGGGTGAGTTTGTACTCAAACCAGTCCTGCCAAGCAAGAGATGGCACCTTCTTTGTATTTGATGGCTGGGGAAGTGATGCAACGAAGGCGCAGTACCCTCCTTGGGTGTCGCTGGTCTTCTGATTGGCAAGATAAAAGGTCCGTTCATATACCAGCCCCTCTTCTCCTACGTCCAGAGTGGGAAGCATCTCTTGGGAGGTTTCGACCAGTGATTGCTTGCCACGGTAGCTGCATGGCCATTCGCTGCCGGGGATGGAGATGATAAGGCCATGCCGTTCCGTAGCAACCGATGCGACGAACCGTTTCTCTTGGGCAGGCTCGGTTGCACAGGTAAAGAGACGCTGGCCGTTGGAGAGCTGAGTGCAACAGGGAATAGCCATCCTGGTTTCGAGAAAGGACCAGTTGTTGCTATGTTCGGGTGAGGGGAAGCAGCCTTTTCCCTTGAGGTTATCCTGATACCAGACAGCAGGAATGAAGAGCGAGTTCTCTTTCTCCCCATCCTGATAGGAGAATGAGGCCTGCAGGCGATAGGACCCAGGTTGTATGAGCTTCCACTTCCGCTTCAAGGTAATCAGATCACCATCGAGGGAGAAGGCGTCCTCGATGGTTGCGAGGCCGGGGAAATCAGCACAGAGGTGTGCTCCCTCAATATGCAGTGCAGTACTTGTTTTGCGCTTTCCCTCATAGGTAAGGGTATAGGAGAGCATACATAATGAGTCTATGTCGGAAAGCTCAACCTTTTGTTCGGAGAGTTCTTGTAGTGTCACGTCATCATCCTTTCATACCGCTGGTAGCGATTCCTGCAATGATCTTCTTCCTGAAGAAGATGTAAAAGAAAATCTGCGGGATCGAAGCCACGGCCGCTCCTGCCATGATCAGGGAGTATTGGGTTCCATGGGTGCCCTGGAAGTTGGCGATACCCACGGTAATCGTGTACTTGATGGTGTCATTGATTACGATCAAGGGCCAGAGGAAGTCATTCCATGCGTTGATGAAGGAGAGGATGATCACCGTTGCCATCGCCGACTGACCGAGAGGAAGGATGATCCGGGCGAAAATCCTGTAGCGGGAGGCTCCATCGATGAAGGCAGCTTCCTCCAGATCGGAGGGGATGCCCTCATAGAACTGCTTGAGGATGAAGATACCGATGGGTAGGGCAATTCTTGGCAGGTATGCGGCGGCAAGTGTGTTGATCAGCCCGAATGAATTGAACTGCAGGTAGAGGGGAACGATGAGGACTTGGAAAGGTACCATCATACCGCCCATCACCGCCCAGAAGAGGATGTTCCTTCCTTTGAAGCGAATCTTCGCAAAGGCATAGGCTATGGGAGCATCGATGACAAGGGTTATCAGCATCGCCATCAGCGAAACAATGAAGGAGTTTCCCATCCAGTTTACGATATAGGTTGAGGTGAAAGCCTTGATGTAGTTTTCCAAGGTGGGATTTGCCGGCCAGAAGGAGAAGGTCCTGGTGATGACTTCTTCTTCCACCTTGAGACTGGTGATCAGCATCCACAGCAGGGGGAAGACCCAGATGAGGATGAACAGCAGTTCAACACAGCGTATGAGGACTTGCTTTTTGGAGAAGGTGAACCTGTTCATGCGTCCTCCTTCCTTCCCAGCAGGGTGTACTGAAGGATGCTGACCACCAGGATGATGAGAAAGAGGATGTAGCTCATTGCTGCGCTGTAACCCATTTTGAAGAATTTGAAGCCGGTTTCATAAATATACTGCACCAACACACGGGTAGTTCCATGAGGTCCTCCCCCGGTCATGACGTAGACTTGTCCAAAGACGTTGAAGGAAGCGATGATCTGGAGGATCAGGCACAGGACAGTGGTGGAGCTTACCAAGGGGATGGTGATGTGCCGGACCCTCTGTAAGTAGGTAGCACCATCGATGGATGCCGACTCATAGATTTCTTTGGGAATCTGTTTGATGCCGGCTCCGAAAAGGACCATATTGAACCCAGCCGTCCACCACAAGGTGGTGAGTGCAACCGACCACATGGCCAGCTTCTCGTTGGTAAGCCAGCTGACAGGGTTCTGTCCGATGGTTATCAGGACTTGGTTGAAAATACCCCAGTCCTTCTGCATAAGCCATGCCCAAAGAGTACTTACCACCGTCATGGAGAAGATGTAAGGGAAAAAGAAGACATTCTCCATGATCCCCTTCCACGGAGAGGTCCCGGTGATGGCCAAGGCCATGACAAACCCGGCAATCAGCAGCGTCGGGGTGGTCATGAGCACAAACTGCAAGGTGTGCCAGAGTGAGGAGTAGAATTTTTCGTCTGAGAAGAGGGTGCGATAGTTGTCCAACCCAACAAAGGATGCTGTAGAGAGAATGTCCCACTTGAAGAAGCTGATGTAGAGCCCCGAAAGCAGTGGATAGATCATGAAGGCGAGGTATACCACCAAGAACGGAAGGGAGAAGATGATTCCGTCACGGGTATCCTTGTTTCCTGGTATCATAGGAGGGCCCTCCATCGAGAGATTCCCCCCTCATACGAGGGGGGGGAGAAGGAAAAACGCTTAGTACGATGCAATGATATTCTTCACCGTTTGTTCCATATCGGCAAGAGCTGCCTTTGGATTCTGGTTCTTGGTCACTGCGAACTCGAGCTTGTCGCTCAAGGTTCCGTAGATCTCTTCCCAAGCTGCGGTGCGCGGGGTCGGAAGGGCGAAGGCTGCTGCCGCTGCATAGTCTGCACGGTAGGGAAGTGCCTTCATTTCGCTCTTTTGGGCAACACTCTTGCGGGTGGGGATGTGTCCGGCCTTTGCCCACATCTCACCATGGGAGGTCATCCACTTGATGAAGGTCATCGCTGCCTCAACCCGCTTGGGATCCTGGTTTTTCTGTACAGGAATGGCCAAGGTGTGCGAACCTGCCCATGCGGCTTCTCCACCCATGATGGCTGGAAGCGGTGCTGCACCAAAGTTCAATCCTGCAGTTTTCTCCAAGGTTCCGGTTGCCCAGACGCCGTTGAAGTAGAAGGCTGCTTCGCCGAGCTTGAAGGTATTCATGGCTGCATCATAGTCCAGTTCGGTGGGGTTCACCTTGTAGACATGCACCAGATCCTGCAGCCACTTCAGCGCTGCTTCACCATAGGCATTGTTGAAGGCGGGTGCAGTGGCATCGGCGTTCAAAAGCGATCCGCCCTGCTGTGCGAGCATCGACATGAACAGACGGGCGAGGGTGTAGGCCTTGTACACACCGGTGGTGTTGTCGATTGCCATACCCCACTTGCCGGTTACCTGCTTCACTTTCTGCGATGCTTCGATAAACTCCTGTGCACTCTGTGGCACCTTGGTGATGCCGGCCTTCGCCATCAGGTCCTTGTTGTAGTACATCACGATCGGATGGACATCGAACGGCAGGGAGTAGAGCTTTCCATCAAAGCGGCATGCATCAAGCGGAGCCTGCTGGAAGTCAGCGAGGGTCGTGGCATCAACATAGGAGTCGAGTGCCAAAAGTGAGCCGCTGGGAACGTAGTTCAGCAGGTTTCCCTGATGGACGACGACCACATCCGGTGCGGTCTTTGCGGCAAGGGCGGTAGTGAGCTTGGTGTAGTAGTTGTCAAACTTCACCATGTCATTCTTCATGACAATCGCACTTTGCGAGGCGTTGAACTCTTTGACCATCGCGTCAAAGAACTCTCCGTCGCCACCGGTGAACAGCGACCAGAAGGTGATCTCAATCGGTCCTTCTGCCTTCGTCTCTGCTGCTCCCTGGGCGAAGAGCATACCGGAAGCCAGAATAGCTACCAGCGCTACCAAAAGAATCTGCTTTTTCATGTGAACCTCCTTATTGGAACACAAGGTGATGGGTTATTCCTAACGAGTGGTCTCGCGAAAGACCAATCTCGTGGGGAAATCCTTGGTACAATATTCCAGGCTTGGATCCTGGATGTGGGAAAGCAGGGTTTCCATTGCAACATAGCCAAGTCGATACTTCGGAACATCGACCGTGCTGAGGCTGGGTTGCATGAACTGGCTCATATAGAGGTTGTCATATCCGAACACCTCAATGTCGTGTGGGACAGAGAGGTTATTCTCATACAGGCTCTTGAGCACTCCCATGGCGAGCATGTCATTGAAACAAGCCACGGCAGTGAAGCCCAGACCCCGATTGAGCGCTTGGTTGGTGAGGTAGTATCCATCTTCGATGTGGCCGGAAGCCTCAACGATGTAATCGGGATCCACCTCGAGGGCATTGTTGGCATACGCTTCCCCGACTCCAGCCAACCGATCGATGGTGTTGCTCACTTTCTTGGGTCCGGCTATGTAGAGGATTTTTCGATGTCCATTGGCAAGCAGGTGTTCCAGTACCTTCCTCTGTCCATCACGGTCGCTATGAAGAATGCTATGCGAAACAAGGCCCTCAAGGCGTCTCCCTGGAAATATGAAGGGTATTTTTAGGTTCCGATAGAGATCCAGGTGTGCATTGGTGTTGTCGAAAACCGGCATCGCTATGATGCCATCCACCTTGCGGCAGAGAAACATCTTCACCAGATCAGCTTCTTTTTTAACCGACTCCTCGGTGCTGGCCAAGAGGATGTGATAGTCGGCTTTGATGGCTGCTTCCTCAATGCCCCGCACCACCTCACTGAAGAACGGGTTGGCTGAGTCTGCACTGATGATCCCCACCATTTTGGAGTGGTTGGAGCGCATGCTTGCAGCCACCGAGTTTGGGATATACCCCATTTCGTGGGCTTTATCCTTGATGAGGCGGGTGGTTTCAGCAGAGATTTTCGGGTCTGAGCGCATGGCGCGAGAGACCGTGTTGATGGAGAAACCTGTGGCTTGGGCAATATCTTTGAGGAGGATGCTCATGGGTTAAGGTTAACACGCATATGTGCTTTAACAAGGAAAACCCCATGATTAACCCCTGATTAACCCATAAAAATGGGGTTAACGTTAATCTATCCTATCTGTGCATCCACAAAATGCTTGCTCTGTTTCTTGATATTTCTCAGCTCCCGCTGTTCGGCTTTTCTCCACTCCTTGCGGCTGATGAGAGATACCTGTTCGACCGGTCTTCCCCCGATGAACTGGATGATGGCACTCTCAGTCTCTTCGGTTCCTGTTGCTTTGGGGTAGTTGATGAATCCATGGACCGTCTTCTTGACTTCCAGGTATTTGACCGGAGTGTCTGCTGATGCGAGCGCATCGGCATAGAGCATCCCGTCGTCGTGCAGCGGGTCGTACTCGGCACCGATGATCAAGGTCTGGGGGAGCCGGCTATGGTCCTTGCCCAAGAGCGGGCTGAAGCTCGGGTTGAGGATGTCCTTCGGCTCGCGCTGATAGTTGTTGATGAAGAAGGCCATCTGCTTGTCGGTGAGGGTGGGAGAGTCCTTGTACTTCTCGTAGCTGGTGGTACGCATCCTGCCGTCGGTAACCGGATAGAGCAGCACCTGCCCTGCCAGGGAAGGGCCTTTGCGGTCGCGGGCGAGCCTGCTGACCACCGCGGCAAGATTGCCGCCGGCGCTGTCACCAACCAGGTAGATCCTGTCAGGGTCGGTCTTCCAGTAACGGCAACCTGCAGCAGCCCAAACAAGGGTATCATAACAATCCTCCACCGCCGTGGGGAATTTGTACTTGGGTGCGAGGCGGTAGTCGACCGAGAGCACCGAAGCTCCGGTGATATCGGCAAGATGGGCGCACAGGAAGTTGTAGAGGTCCATATTGCCCCAGACCCAGCCACCCCCGTGGTAGAAGATGATCAGGGGGGTGAGGTCACTGATGCCCCTGGAGCCCTGTTTCTCAAAGAAGTATCCGCTGACCATTCCGTCGGTTACCGGGATGATGAAGGTCTTGGTCACGATGTTTCTCGCACTCTTGCCAAGAAGCTTGCGGATGAGCAGGTTATTGGGAATTGATATATCGTTCAGCTCTTCGATGCGTTTGGGAGTCAGCCCTTCAGGATCGGTTATGGCGATCTTGTTTATCAGGGTGACCAAACGCTTCATCTTCGGAGACAAATCATAGTCAGCCATAGTGGTCACATCGTAGTATATCCGTCAAGGTGGCGCAAGTCGCAAAGCAGGGCAGTTTTGTATTCTGGATGGGTAAGTATGCAAGACTCCTTTCATCCGAACAGCCCTCACTTGGTACATGTTCTTGAAAAACAAGGAAAAGTGCCAATCAGGAAGCAAAAATGGCCATGGTTCTTGCTGTATATGATTTGCATATGGGCCAGCAAATCCTGAGGAAAGTGCTGGCAATGAGCCACCTTTCACAATTGTGCACACCCATCGGCATTGCTATACTGAAGCTATGAGTGACAAAGTGAATACCCTCGACCGGGATAGGTTCGGTTACGATTTTATCGGTTCTCCCTTCCTTGGGGAAGGAGAGGATGAGTATACCCTGCGCAACCAACAGGTGGGACGGGACAACAGCAGCTTCAGGACCCTAACCAGCTATGAGATCGCATCCTTGGAAGAGAACCTCAATTCGAGTCCCTGCTGGAGTGATGTCCTGGTGAGCGACCCCTTCGACCCATCGTTGATCCGCAACACCGAGTTCTACGGCTTGGTTCGGTTGGGAAGGATGGAGAAATCCATTGTGAGTTTTCACGACTTCAGTGTCCCGGTGGGAATTTCCAACAGCCGCATCGTCAGCTGTGATATCGGTGACTGCTGTGCGATCATGGATTGTTCGTACCTCAGTCACTACATCGTTGAGGACCATGTCATCCTCTATCGGCTTGGTGAGATGCAGACCACCAACCATGCCAAGTTTGGCAATGGGACTCTCAAGGAGGGTGAGGATGAGGAGGTGCGTGTCACCATCGACATCATGAATGAGGCCGGAGGAAGGGCGGTGCGTCCGTTCAACGGCATGCTCACCAGTGATGCCTTCCTGTGGGGTACCTATCGCGATGACAAGGCCTTGATGCGTGCCTTCGAGGAGCTGACCGACCGGACGATGGATACCAAGCGAGGCCGCTACGGTTTTGTGGGCAAGCAGTCGGTGGTCAAATCCTGCGACACCATCAAGGATGTCTGGATTGGTCCGGGATGTTATATCAAGGGTGCCAACAAACTGAAGAATCTCACCTTGCGATCCACCCTCATAGAACCGGTGCAGATTGGAGAGGGTGTGGAACTGGTCAACGGGATCATTGGCAGCGGGTCACGTGTTTTCTATGGTTGCAAGGCGATCCGTTTCATCATGGGGGATAACTGCAGTCTCAAGTATGGGGCACGCCTGATACACTCCATTTTGGGAGACAACTCCACCGTAAGCTGTTGTGAGCTGTTGAGTAATCTGATCTTCAGCGGCCATGAGCAGCACCACAACAACTCCTTTTTGATCGCCAGCCTCATCAAGGGGCAGTCGAACATGGCTGCCGGGGCTAATATCGGTTCGAACCACAACAGCCGGGGAAACGATGGGGAGATGGTGGCAGGAAGAGGCTTCTGGCCTGCCTTGTCCAGTACCCTCAAGTACGATTGCAAATTCGCCAGCTACGTCCTGATCGCAAAAGGGAACTACCCCCATGAACTGAACATACCCTTGCCCTTCAGCCTTCTTTCCAGCGATGCAAAGGAAGGCCGGCGCGTGGTCATGCCCGCCTACTGGTGGATGTACAACCTCTATGCTTTGGAACGCAACAGCTACAAGTATCGCAAGCGTGACAAGCGCAAGGTGATCCGCCAACAGATTGAGACCGATTATCTTGCTCCTGATACAGTCAATGAGATATTCGAGGCGTGCGACCTGCTCTGTCTTTGGGTGGCACAGAACTACAACCGAGCCCATGCCTCTTCCAAGGATGAGAAGAATCTCATCCGCCAGGGGCGGGAGCTCTTGCGGACAAAACCTGCAGAGCTGTACTCTCTGCACGTCTATGCTTGGGGTTTGGAGAACAGCAATGAGCCGGTGGAGATCCTGAAAGTGGTTGAGGCCTATCAAGCCTACCAGGAGATGCTTCGCTACTATGCAGTGAAGACCATCGCCTCAACCTGCCTCAGGGAGAACCTCACGGTATCTCAGCTGCAGGAGGCTGGTGAGCACGCCACCCTTCCGTGGCTCAATGTTGGGGGCCAGTTGGTTCCTGAGTTCCGGGTTGAAGCGTTGAAAGAGGCTCTCAAACGGGGTGAAATCTCCTCATGGGATGAGGTGCACGATACCTATGCCTCGTGGTTCTCCCTCTACGAGATGGACCGCACCAGCCATGCAGTAGCCACGTTGTGCCGCACCTTGGCAGTCGATAGGCTGCAACAGGAAACATGGGAGCAGGCTGTTGCAGAAGTATCCAGGATCCGTATCCAGATTGAGGAGCAAGTGTTCAAGACCAAGGAGAAGGATTTCAACAACCGCTTCCGGGAGAGCACCTACCGCAACCTTGCAGAGCGTGATGCCGTGCTGGGAAGCCTGGATGACAATCCCTTCATCCAGGAGTCCCACCAGATTACCGTTGACGTGCTGGACCAGCTTCGTCGGGTCTCGTTCTCCTGAAGACGGTATAGGCGTCATCGCCGTTGCCGATCAGAGTAAGGATCAAAAGTACGACCGATGCGGCTTTGATGATGATCTGCCACCGTGTCATGGAACCTGGGAAAATCGTCAGGAATGCAGGGTTGTAGAGCTCCCATCGGGTCGCTACAAAGATGAAGTAGATGATTCCCAGCAGGTCCGCCGAAGCGCTCATGACAAAGAGGGTGGAGGTCCACTTGCCTTTGAACCATTTGAGTGCTGAAACGATGAAGGACAAGATGACGGTGCCCATCCACCCAATGACATAGGGCCTGAGTGCTTGGCCGATGAAGAGCGGTACTGGTGCAGCCTCTTTTCTATAGAGAGCGATGAGTTCGGGCCTGTTGAACAGGACTGCAAGCAAGAGGAAGAAGACTGAAAGGCCGACCAAGTCCGCTATGCTGTCGCTCTTCTTTATCAGGCGTGTAGGAGCTTCTTCCAGGTCGTGCAAGGCTTTTGCATCCCAGCTTTCCAAGGTGGCATTGACCTGATAGTAGTCCATGATCGCAAAGGTGATGGTGACCCACAGGAAGGCTCCCGAAAGGGCGCTGAAGAGGGATGCGATCGGTTTTGCAATCATGGTTCCGATTCCTACCGGGCTCTCTGCAAAGAAGAGGGAGATCAGGGTAATGACCACCGTTACGATACCTACCACCAGGCAGACCAGTTTCAATACCATCCAGTAGAAATCAAAGGTTTCGGGTCCGATGAGATAGCGCGCCTTGCCCCGATACTGCTTGGCCAGGACGGAAGGGGAGCCCATATCAAGCAAAACCTGCTCGACATGCTGCTCGCTGTCATCGCCTCCGATCATATCCTGGATATTCGCCTCCAGTTCTTTTGCTACCTCAGCCCTCTCTTTGAGGCTGAGATGACGCACAGTTTCTTCTACATACCGGCCTATGAGGTCACTCATGTTCTTCCTCCGCAAGCAGCGCACCAACGCGCTGGTAATGTTCCTGCCATGCCTTGCCCAACTCAAAGAGCAAGGCAGTGCCCTTGTCGCTGAGCACATAGAATTTTCGAGGGCGGGCCTCGGAAGTGTCCCAGGTGCTGGAAAGCAGTTCCTGGACCTCCAATCGCCTGAGCAGCGGGTAGAGAGTGTTTGCTTCGATGGGGATCTGCTTGTCAGCGAGCAACTGCAAGAGAGAGTACCCATAGTGGGGCTTTTTCAGTTGGCTAAGAACGCACAACGTCAGATTTCCTCGTTTGAGCTCAGTGATCAGGTTGGAGAGTATCGGATCTTCCTTCATGCAATTACAATAATGTGTGATACACAGTATTGTCAAGAACAAAGTATGCCCGACACGAAGAAAAAATTGACGGTTTCTCTCTTCGATGGTACGATAAGGTTGTGGTGGCGAAGAGGGGGAATAATCGAAGGAAATAACCCCGAGTAGCCAAAGAACCCTCCATGGGCGGAGGGTTTTATTTTTGCCCTCCACTCGTTTGTATTCACACACAACACCTATGCTCCACGTTTGGGTTCTTGCGATAAACCAGACAAAATCACTATACTGTCAAAACTTAGTATATTGATAGGAGAATGCATGATACGGATGGGAAAGAAATGGTCGGTTCTTTTTGCCGCACTCTGCATGCAGACCATTCTTGGCGGGGTGTATGCATGGAGCACCCTTTCGGCCTGGATCCGGGAAGAGATGGGGATCAGCAATGCCCAGGCGGGGCTGGTCTTTGGCCTGACCATCATGGTGTTTACTGCAGTAATGGTCTACTCAGGTAGGCTTCTTCCCCGCTTAGGGCCAAAGAAGACAGCATCCATCGGCGCTTTGGCTTACGGTCTGGGCTTTCTGGTTGCATCGTACAGCCAGACATCCTTTCTTGTGCTCTTGCCTGGTATCAGCGTGCTTTCGGGAATCGGTATCGGCTTTGCCTATGTGGTGCCCCTCTCAGTATGCCTGAAGTGGTTTCCCAACCAGAAAGGCTTGGTCACCGGACTCTCGGTAGGGGGCTTTGGCGGTGGGGCCATCATCCTTTCGGCTATCATTGAGCAGGCATATCTCTCTGCTCTTTCGGTCTCTTTGTTTCTCACCTGGTACGGCATCATCACCGCAATCTTACTGCTCTCTTGTGCCCAACTGCTTTCAGTCCCGAATGAGTCTGCTTCCGCTCAAGAGAAGCCGCCACGTTCGCTCTATCGCAATCCGGTCATGATGCTCTGCTCAGTCGGCATGTTTGCAGGCACGTTTGCAGGACTCTTGGTGGTGGGAAACCTCTCTTCCTTGGTACAGGAGTGGGGGCTTTCAGAGGTAGAGGCAGTACTTGCAGTGATGCTCTTTTCTGTGGGAAATGCATCGGCTCGCATAGTTTGGGGTTTCATCTTCGACCGGATTGGGGCGGTAAGCATCCCGCTCTCGCTCCTGCTGTTCTCGCTTGCGACTCTGGCGCTGCTGGCAAGCGGTGCGAACATCCCGCTCATCTTGGTTCTGGTGACGTTGCTGGGGTTCTCCTTCGGTGCCAACTTTGTACTCTATGCCGCCGTAATCGCCCATGCCTATCCGCTTCACTACTTCTCTTCACTCTATCCCCTCTGCTTTCTCTTCTACGGCATTGCAGGACTGCTGGGACCTGCAATCGGGGGGTGGCTGCGCGATATCACCGGTTCCTATGCAACTTCCCTGGTGTTATGTCTTTTCCTTGTCACGATTTCCGCCTTCCTTATGTTTGCCAAACGCAGGAGGTTGGAGGTAGGTTCCAGAGCATGAAAAAACCCGCTCTCCCTTGCAGGGAAAACGGGCGATGCTTGGAGCCAAAGGGACTCGAACCCTCTACCTACTGATTGCGAACCAGTCGCTCTACCAGATGAGCTATGGCCCCAATTTGCATACACAAAACTACCTTAGAGCGGCAAAACTGTCAACTCTTCCGACCCAGTGCGGAGGCAATGAATCCAAGGAACAGGGGATGAGGACGGTTCGGCCTGCTCTTGAACTCAGGATGGTACTGCACCCCCACGAAGAAGGGGTGATCGCCAAGCTCCACGGCTTCAACCAACGAACCATCGGGGCTGGTTCCGCTGATGATCAAGCCTCCTTCGGCAAGGGCTTGGCGGAAGGAGTTGTTGAACTCATAGCGGTGGCGATGGCGCTCTGCGATCAACAATTCGCCATGATAGGAGTCGCTCATGTGGGAAGGGGAACTCACCACACAGGGATAGGTTCCGAGGCGCATGGTGCCTCCCTTGGGGATGTTTCCTCTCTGGTCGGGCATCAGGGCGATGACCGGATGCGTAGAGTCAGGATTGAACTCACTGGAGTGGGCATCGGTATATCCGAGTACATGGCGAGCATACTCGATGACCGCTATCTGCATGCCAAGGCAGATGCCAAGATACGGGACCTTGTGCTCACGTGCATACTGGGCTGCCAGGATCTTGCCTTCGATGCCACGGTCCCCAAAGCCTCCGGGTACCAGGATGCCGTCGGCTTTTGCCAGCAAGGCTTCCCTGCTTTGCTCGGTAACCAGTTCCGAGTCGACCCAGTCGATCGTTACTTGGGAGCCTTGTGCCCAGCTTGCATGTTTGAGGGCCTCCATGACCGACAGGTATGCATCATGAAGCTGGATGTACTTTCCGACCAAGGCAATGCGTACCTGCTTAGTGGCCTTGGTGATGCGGGTGAGCATCGCCTCCCACTCGGCAAGGTCTGGCTCCTTGGTATCCAGCTGTAGTTCCCGGACCACTATCTCATCGAGTTTCTCCGCATGGAGCATCAGGGGGGCCTCATAGAGGACGCTGACGGTCTTGTTCTCGATGACACAGTCACGCTTCACATTGCAAAACAGTGCAATCTTATCCTTGATATCGGCTTCAAGCACTTCGTCTGAGCGGGTGACAATGATATCAGGGAAGATTCCCGAGGCCATCAACTCCTTGACTGAGTGCTGGGTGGGTTTGCTCTTGTGCTCGCCGCTGCTCTTCAGATAGGGGACCAACGTCACATGGATGAAGAGGCAGTTGTGACGGCCGACCTCATGACCGATCTGGCGGATTGCCTCCAAAAAAGGCTGGCTTTCGATATCACCGGTGGTTCCACCAATCTCGGTGACCACCACATCGGCCTGTGTTTTTTTAGCAAGGGAGTAGATGGCCTCCTTTATCTCAGTCGTCACATGGGGAATGATCTGCACTGTCGAACCGAGGTAGGCGCCACTGCGCTCCTTGGTCAGCACGTTCCAGTAGACCCTGCCGCTGGTGAGGTTGGAAAACTTGTTCAGATCCTCATCGATGAACCGCTCGTAGTGCCCAAGGTCGAGGTCGGTCTCCGACCCGTCCTCGGTCACGAACACCTCCCCATGCTGGTAGGGGCTCATGGTGCCGGGATCCACGTTCATATAAGGATCGAGCTTTTGCGCGGCAATCTTCAGACCGCGTGCCTTGAGCAGTCTTCCGAGTGAAGCTGCCGTAATGCCTTTGCCAAGGCCTGATACGACCCCGCCGGTAACAAAAATATGTTTGGCCATCTCTGGTTCTCCTGTTACATCTGATACGTTTTCAAAATGGAAGAAGCGACATCATAACGGCTTTTGCGCAGATCCATCGCCATCTTCTCGATATGTCGGTGTGCTTGGCCCTCGTCCATGCCGAGGCGCTCGATCAAGGCCCATTTTGCCCTGTCGATGAGCTTGATCTCCTCGATCTTGCGGTGCAGTTTCTCATTTTCGTTGTGCATTGCCCCGAGTCGGGAACGCAACGAAATGCCCAGGCTCAGGGCCTGGAAGAACATCTGCCGGATTACCGGTTTTGAGACCACCAGGACCCCTCGGCTGCTGAACATAGCTTGGGATTGTTCAAAATACTCGGTTTTCACCACCAGGATGGAAGTAGCGAGACTTTGCTCGGTGACCATGATGGCAAGCTCCTCTCCCGATTCATCGGCAAGGGGAGCATTCACCACAACCAGGTCGACTTCACTGTCGAGGACAATCCTGCGTGCTTCGCTTGCACTGCTTGCGTGGGTGATGGAGACACTTCCCTCATACTCTCGGATGAGGGAGCAAAGGGATTCACACCCCTTTTGTGTCGAAGAAACCACCAAAGCACGCAACGTTGGCCCTCCTAGGTCGTGAAAAAGACGTTCTTGCGACTCGCCTCGCTCTTATCGACAGCCTCCTCGTAGGCAAGCCAATCGGCTTTCTTTGCCTCGAGGAAATAACTGAACAAACGCTGGGGAATGATTGACTGGACAAAGCTGCTGTTCTGGGCGAGCTCCATCGCTTCTGCCAAGGAGGAGGGAAGAGTGATCCCCTTTTGCATCTGATAGGCCGATCCTACATACTCCTCGGGCGGAGTCAGCCCTTCTCTGATACCCTCCAGCGCGGCATTGAGTAGCAGTGTGATTGCAAGGTAGGGATTGCAGGCTGGGTCGGCCGAGCGGACCTCGATGCGCCGGTACTCACCGGTTGTCTGCGGGATGCGGATCAGAAGCGAGCGGTTAGCCTTTCCCCAACCGATGTAGCGCGGAGCTTCGAAGGATCCCAGCCGCTCATAGGAGTTCACCAAGGGGTTGAGGAAGAGGGAGATTTCCTTGATGCGGTTGAGGATACCTGCTGTCATCTGCTGTTCAAGCAGCCGGCTCTGCTCCCCCTCCCGGGTGATGGAGAGGTTGATGTGCAGCCCACTGCCACTTTCGCCTGGCAAAGGCTTGGGGAGGAAGGAGGCGAAGAGTCCGCTGCGGTCGGCGATGGTCTTGACCACCGACTTGAAGGTGATAAAGTTGTCTGCAGCCTCGAGCGGTGAGCTGTATTTGAAGTCGATCTCATGCTGCCCGGGTCCTGACTCATGATGGCTGCGTTCGGTATAGAAGCCCATCTGCTCCAAATTCAGGCAGATCTCGCGCCTCACATTCTCTCCCTTGTCCAGAGGAGCCACATCCAGATAGGTTCCCCGATCGATGGGCGTGTAGGTGGGAAGTCCCTCGTCATTGAGCTTGAAAAGGTAGAATTCGCACTCCGGTCCGACTCCGAACTGGTAGCCTTGCAGTGCAGCCTTCTGGACGGTTTCCTCCAGAAGGGAACGTCCGTCACCCTCAAAGTGGGTGCCATCGGGACGCCTGATCGAGCAGAAGAAGCGGACTACCCGACCTTGGGCAGGACGCCAAGGGAGGATGGAGAGGGTGGCAGGGTCGGGGAAGAGCAAGAGGTCGCTCTCATCCACCTGCAGAAAGCCCTTTACTGCCGAAGCATCGAAGGAGATACCGCTTGCAAAGGCCCTTCCGAGCTCATCTGCAGAGATGGAAATATTCTTGATCTGTCCGAAAATATCGCAGAAGACGAGACGGACAAAGCGTACATCCTGCTCCTTGATGAACTGCATTACCTCAACCTGGGTATTGGTCATCCTGTTCCTCCCTCTCTCAAACATGGGTGTAAAGCATCTTATATGGTGTCGCGGAGTTGGGTTGGAGCACAAAGAAATGTGAAGCGAGCAACTCCGTCTTATCAAAGGCAAACAACGAGCAATACTCCTCGAGAAGATCACTCAATACGAGCATATCCGCCTCATTGGCATCTCGGACAGCTACCTGGGGGGGCAAGCTCACCGGAAGTGTATCACAGCGAAGATAGATTGTGCCACCATGCATACCCGTTCCACAGAAATACCCAACAGGAGATTTTCCTTCTTGGTTGCGTCCCAGTACGATGATGGTTCCTCCTGCTTGGTACTCACCCAAGAAACTTCCCGCACGCTCGCCGATGATCAGAAGCGGTTGCTTGTCCTCATAAGCCTTCATATGGATGCCCGAGCGGTATCCTGAGCTGTCACGAATGTAGATGACCCCCCCGCGCATGGCAAGCCCTGTCCCGTCGCCGCAGCTTCCGTGGATGACGATCTTCCCCTCGTTCATCGTATCTCCGGTGGCATCCTGTGCGTTGCCATGGACAGTGATGATGCCCCCGTCAAGGAAACAGCCCAAGGCGTTGCCTGCCGTTCCCTCGATGGTGAGCTCCCGGTCCTTGAGGGAGGATCCCAGGTACCGCTGGCCAAAGACTTCCGAGAGGACAATGTTCTTGTCCTGTGTGGTGCGAATCTCCTGATTTACCTCTTGGTAGTCGCGGCTCTTCACTACGATATGCTTCATACGCTTCCTCCCAGCTGCTGCTGTCGTACCGACTTGGCAAAGGCCATCAGAGCCGGTTGTCGACTGATGAGATCGAAATCAATGGTATCCAGCGCTGTCTGGTTGCGGATCAGGGCTGTGTAAATACCGGCCCGCTCGACCGCCTTCCCGATGAGGATGTACCCGACAAGGTGGTTGTCTTTGACAAAGAGACGCTTGTAGGACCCCTCTTGTGCAAACAGTTTCTCTTCACCTTCATAGAGGCCTGCGGTGATGACATGCAGGCCGAAGAAAGAGATTGCATTCATGGCAATTGCTTGCTTGAATGGCTCTGTCAGTCCTGCCATATCCTTACCGGCGGTCTCTCCCTGCAGGTAGGCATTGCACAAGAGCGGCAACACCTTGTTGCACCCACTGACCAGTTCGGGAGCCTCCGCACAATCGCCTGCCGCCCAGATATCCTGTACCGAGGTCCGCATTGCATGATCCACCACGATGCCTCGGTTGACCAAGGGACCTGCTTCTTTCGCCAATTCGGTGTTGGGTTTCACTCCCACGGCAACAACCAGGATGTCGAAGCCCACGATGGTACCGCTCTCCAAGAGGGCCTCATTGGCGGTGAACTCCTTCACACGGTCTGAAAGATGGAAGGTGAGACCCTTCTGTTGCAGATGCGCTTGTACGTTGGCCGAACCTTTCTCATCGAGGATGCTCGCAAGAATTCGTGGAGCAAGGTCGACAACCGTGATGGAGCGCACTCTGCCGAAAAGACCCTCTGCACACTTCAGTCCGATGAGCCCGGCTCCCAGAATCAGAACCCGGCTTTCACTTTTGATTGCAGCAGTAAGCTCATGGGCATCATCAAGGGTGAGAAAGGTGAAACGGTTCTTCACCTGCTCAAGCCCCTCCATAGGAGGGATGAACGGGGAGGAGCCGGTGGCGAGCACAAGCTTGTCGTAGGCAAGGGTGGTCCCGTCATCCAAGGCAACGGTCTTTTTTTCTGCATCCAGGTGACAGGCTCGTGTGCCGGTAAGAACGGTGACCTTGTGTTTGTCGAAGAACGCCTGGTCGCGGTAGCGCATCCTCTCCTCGTCCGTCTTGCCTTGCAGCAAGTAGGAGATGAGCGGGCGGGCATAGCAGGCCTGCTTCTCCTCCCCGACGACAGTGATCGCCCCTTCCTGATCCTGGCTTCGGATCCCTTCGATGACTGCAGCCGCTGCAATGGAGTTGCCGATGATAAGGTAGTGCATCCTAACGCTCCTCATAGACGATGGCTTTGTTGGGGCAGCCTTGTACACAGACCGGTTGGCCGTGGGAGTTGGTTGCGCACAGTTCGCACTTCTGCATCACCTGCTCAACGCTAGGCATCAGGGCCCCATAGGGGCAGGCCATGATGCAGGAGTAGCAGTTCACACACTTGCTCTGGTCGATGACGATCAGGCCATCCTTGCAGGAGATGGCACCTGCGATGCAGCTTTTCATGCAGAGCGGCTCGGTGCAGTGCCTGCAGCTGACGGCAAAACTGATAGTGCCCTCCTGCTCGATGGTAAGGCGCGGCCTGATCTCCTTGTCCTTCAATGCCTTGACCATATCGTTAAGGCCGGAGTTTGCGTAGGCACAGTAGTACTCGCACAGGTGGCAACCGAGGCACCACGTTTCATTCACATAGACTCGTTTCATGGCTGCCTCCTATGCCCCGGCATGACTGATGCCCAGGATCTTGAGCTCCGCATCGCACAGCCCGATGCCCCTGAGCATCAGGCGGTTTCCCTTCAACGCCTCGATGGAGTTGATGCCCATGCCCCCCATCATCTCCTTTATCTCGTGATTCCATGCAGTCAGCAGGTTGACCAGATGCTCGCTGCCGATCTCTGGATTGAGGCGTTTTACGAGCTCAGGATTCTGGGTAGCGATGCCCCAGTTGCACTTGCCGCTGTGACAGGTACGGCACAGATGGCAACCAAGTGCTATCAAGGCGCTGGTTGCGATGTAGATGGCATCCGCCCCAAGAGCAATGGCCTTGATGACATCGGCACTGCTGCGGATCGAGCCTCCCACGACCAGGCTGACCTGGTTGCGGATTCCTTCTGCGCGCAGCCGTTCATCAACACTGGCGAGGGCCAGTTCGATGGGTATGCCCACATTGTCCCGGATGCGGGCAGGGGCTGCTCCCGTGCCTCCGCGGAAGCCGTCGATGGCAATGATGTCCGCACCACTGCGGGCGATGCCGCTTGCGATGGCGGAGATGTTGTGCACTGCAGCAACTTTGACGATGACCGGCTTGGTGTAGTTGGTTGCTTCCTTGAGGGCATAGACCAGCTGCCGGAGGTCTTCAATGGAGTAGATGTCATGGTGGGGAGCCGGGCTGATCGCATCGCTGTGCAGCGGTATCATGCGGGTCTTGGAGATATCCTGGCCGATCTTCGAACCAGGCAGATGTCCCCCAATGCCGGGTTTCGCCCCCTGTCCCATCTTGATCTCGATGGCTGCTCCTGCATTCAGATAGCCTGGGTGTACGCCGAACCGGCCGGATGCCACCTGCACGATGGTATTCTTGCCATGGCGGTAGAAATCCTCATGCAACCCACCTTCGCCGGTGTTGTAGAGTGTTCCCAACCGCTCGGCAGCCAGTGCCAGGCTCTTGTGGGCGTTATAGGAGATCGATCCGTAGGACATGGCGCTGAACATGATGGGGATGGCCAGTTTCAGCTGGGGAGTGGTATCGGTGATGAGCTTTCCCTGTTCATCCCGTTGGATTGCCGTGCTCTTCTTTCCCAGGAAGGTGGTGGTCTCCATCGGTTCGCGCAGCGGGTCGATGGAGGGATTGGTCACCTGGCTTGCGTTGATCAGCATCTTGTCCCAGTAGACAGGGTAGGGCTTGGGGGTTCCCATGGAAGCGAGCAGAACCCCTCCGGTCTCAGCCTGGCGGTAGATATCCTGGATGACCTCTCCTCTCCAGTTGGCGTTCTCCTTGAAAACATGGTCGGTCTTCACGATTTTCAGAGCACGGGTGGGACAGAGTGAGACACAGCGATGGCAGTTGACGCACAGGCTCTCGTCGCTGGTCATGCGGCCGGCTTGTTCATCGTAGTGGTGCACTAGGTTTGCACACTGCCGCTCACAGACACGGCAGGTGATGCATCGGCTTTCGTTGCGTTGGACCTCAAAGTCCGGATACAGGTAGTTGATGGCCATGTGCCCCTCCTTGTCCAGTGGTGTAGAGCTCAGCGATGACGGGCTTCCCTCCGATGGGGTACCACAGCCGGTCAGGATTCGGTTCGATGATGCGGATGGCGGCTTCTTCACTTGCGATGAACACCTTGTCTCCCTTCTCCGCCGCCACCATGGAGCGAAGCTTCAGGCGGTCGTTGAGTGCCATCAGCCCTCCGTTGTAGCCGAGGATGATGGAGAAGGGGCCGGTGATGAGCATGCTGGCAAACGTGTTGCGCAGGTAGGTGAGCGCTCGTTTTTCCTCTTCATCCTTTCGCTCGATGGTTGACCAGAAGGGAGCGGCGATGACACTGCTCACTTCCTCGAGCGTCAGTCCTTGGCGTCTGTGCAGGTAGTCGATCATGTAGGTGATGACCTCGGTGTCGGTCTTCAGGGTGCAGGCATAGCCGTACATCTCGATGAAGCGCCGGTTGGCGTCGTAGCTGGAAATCTCCCCGTTGTGCACCACCGAGTAACTGAGCAGGCTGAATGGGTGAGCTCCGCCCCACCAGCCCGGGGTGTTGGTGGGATAGCGGCCATGCACTGTCCAGCTGTAGCCCTTGTAGTCATCGAGGCGATAGAAGGCACCGACGTCCTCCGGATAGCCTACCGCCTTGAAGACTCCCATGTTCTTGCCGGAAGAGAAGACATAAGAGCCGTCGATCTCCTTGTTGATGCGAATGACACAACGGGCGGTGTACTCATCCTCATCCAGCTGGCTGGATGCGAGTTTGGTCGGAAGAGGCATGACAAAGTACCGCCAGATCAGCGGCTCGTCGGTGATGGCCCTGTGCTTTTCGGTCGGAATCTTGGAGAGGTTGATCAGGTCGAAATGCTCTTCCAGGAACTCCTCGGTCTTTCGTTTGGCCTCGCTTCCGTAATAGAAGATGTGCAAGGCGGTGAAATCCGCGTATTCGGGATAGATTCCGTAGCCTGCAAATCCGCCGCCAAGTCCGTTTGACCGGTCGTGCATGACGGAGATGGAGGCGATGGCATCGGAACCTGAGAAGCGTGTGCCGCTTCGGTCGATGATGCCGCTGATGGCGCATCCGCTGGGTATGCGGACCTCTCCTTCCAGATAGTGGTGTTGGTGATAACCGTCCATTGGGTACACTCCCTGGGTATGAAAAAAGGCGACCACCAAGGATAGCTTGCAAAACAAGCTACCTTTGGTGGACGCCTTTGTCCTTCCCGTTCTTTTGGCCCATCATACCCAAGAAGAGCGAGTTTGTCACGGGGGATGCGTATATTTATTCAAAAACTATACCGACGGTAATGTTGCTTTGGCTCCCATGTTCTTTTTTCATAAAGAAAAAGGGCTCTTGTCCGTAGGGTATGGATTCTGGTGAAAGTCGAACATTCTGCAAATCCTTTGCGGGAGGGAGTTGACAGAAAGCCTTCAGTAGGTGTACAACGAGCCATCAGCAAAGGCGCTGTAGTCCAGTTTGGGCTACAGCGCCTTTCTCTTTTTTCCCAGCATCGACTGCGGAATTGGGTAGGAGGGTACAGAAAGATACAGCGGCCGCAAGGTGCCAAGGTTGGTCTTTCTGTGCCGAACACCCACGTAAACCATGAGGCGGAGGCGAGTATGACAGAACGTGTGGATCAGTATTTCGGTAGCTCAGTATTCAATGATGAGGCAATGCGCGAGTATCTTGCCAAGGATACCTATCGGCAGCTCAAGGAGACCATCAGAGAGGGAAAGGAACTCAATCTTGCCATCGCCAACCAGGTTGCCCATGCCATGAAAGAGTGGGCTCTCTCCAAGGGTGTGACCCATTTCACCCACTGGTTCCAGCCGATGACCGGAATCACAGCGGAGAAGCACGAGAGTTTCATCTCCCCGGCCAAGGATGGGCGTGCCGTCATGGAGTTCAGCGGCAAGGAACTCATCAAGGGTGAGCCTGATGCCTCCTCCTTCCCCTCCGGTGGACTCAGGGCTACCTTCGAAGCCAGGGGCTACACTGCCTGGGACCCTTCCAGCTATGCCTTCATCAAGGAGAATACGCTGTGCATCCCCACCGCTTTCTGTTCGTACAGCGGAGAGGTTCTGGACAAGAAGACGCCGCTGCTCCGCTCGATGGAGGTGATCAGCCGCGAAGCACTCAGGATCCTCAAGCTCTTCGGCAAGACCGAGGTGAGGAGGGTGCTGACCACCGTAGGACCTGAGCAGGAGTACTTTCTCATTGACAAATCCCTCTACCTGAAGCGCAAGGACCTCATCCATACCGGGCGTACGCTGCTCGGTTCGCGCCCCCCGAAAGGGCAGGAGATGGAAGATCACTACTTTGGCAACCTCAAGGGTAGAGTGTCCGCTTTCATGCGCGAGCTTGATGAGGAGCTCTGGAAGCTTGGCATCCTGGCTAAGACCGAGCACAACGAGGTCGCTCCCTCCCAGCACGAGCTTGCACCCATTTTCACCACGAGCAACCTGGCTGTTGACCACAATCAGCTGACCATGGAGATGATGAAGAAGCTTGCCGACCGTCACGGTCTAGTCTGTCTCTTGCACGAGAAGCCGTTTGCCGGGGTGAACGGTTCGGGCAAGCACAACAACTGGTCCATCTCCACCGATACGGGCATCAACCTGCTTGAACCGGGGGACAACCCGAAAGACAACGCCCAGTTCCTGCTCTTTCTGGTGGCGGTCATTGCTGCCGTGGACGAGTATCAGGATCTTCTGCGGGTCTCGGTGGCCAGTGCAGGCAACGACCATCGCCTTGGGGCGAACGAGGCTCCTCCTGCCATCGTCTCGATGTTCCTTGGTGAGGAACTTACCAGCATCCTCGATGCCCTTGCAGATGGGCTGGACTGCCCCTCGAAGGCTCGTACTTCGATGCTTTTGGGGGTGAATCTCCTGCCTCCCTTCCCCAAGGACACCACCGACCGCAACCGTACCAGTCCCTTTGCCTTCACCGGCAACAAGTTTGAGTTCAGGATGCTCGGTTCCTCCTTCTCTGTTTCCGGTCCGAACTTTGTGCTCAATACGATCATTGCCGACAAGCTTTCGCTCTTTGCCGATGAGCTTGAGAAGGCCACGGATTTCCCCTGTGCACTGTCGGCCTTGGTCAAGGAGACCTACCAGAAGCACCGAAGGATTGTCTTCAACGGGAACAACTACGCCCAGGCGTGGGTTGAGGAAGCCCAGAAACGGGGCCTTTCGAATCACAAGTCCACCCCTGATGCCCTGCCTGCCTTCATCTCGGGCAAGTCCATCGCGCTCTTCGAGAAGTTCGGGGTACTCAACGAGACCGAGATCCACAGCCGCTATGAGATTGTGCTGGAGAACTACTGCAAGACCCTGAACATCGAGGCTCTGACTATGGTCGATATGGTGCGCAGGCAGATTCTGCCGGCTCTGAGTAAGTTCGCAGGTGACCTTGCCCATTCTGCGAACGAGAAGCTTGCCCTGCTCAAGGCCTCTTCTCTTTCCTACGAGAGATCGCTGATCCAGAGGCTTTCCATGCTCACCGATTCGCTTGATGAACATGTAGGAGCACTGGAGAACCTGGTGCTTGAGGCCCGCATGGTCGCCGATGTGACCAGTGCCAGTCGCTTTTACCATGAAAAGGTCCTTCCTTCCATGGCACAAGTGAGGGCGGTAAGCGACGAGGCGGAGCTTTTGTGCGACGCTTCCTGTTGGCCGATACCGACCTACGACGAACTGCTGTACTCTGTTTGATTTGGAATCCGGCAACCTCCTTGAACCTCCCTGCGAAAGCGGGGAGGTTCTCTGTTGAAGTTCGGGCAAAACATGCTAGTATCTAAAAAGTACCCAAACAAAAGAGGAAGTGTGAGGATGTATCAGGACCATCTGGAAGATCTGACCTATTCACTGTTCAATACGATTCCCGATCCCTTCATGGTCATTGGCGAGGATGGAACCTACCTGGAGGTGTTCGGGGGTACCGAGCGCTCCCTCTATGACGACGGCAAGCCGATGAAGGGAAAGAACATCTATGAGTTCATGCCCAAGGAATTTGCAGACTTCTACATGGAGCAGGTTCGTCTGACGCTGGAGACCGGCAGCCTGAACACCTTCGATTACAAGCTTGAAACCGACAAGGTGGTGCTTCCCGAGCTCAATGGGCCGGGGGGAACCCAGTGGTTCGAAACGCGTATGCACCCCCTGGCAAACCCCTATATGGGTCAGCGGGCAGTAACTGCGATGATCATCAACATCACCGAGAGAAGGAATCTGCACAAACGGCTTCGCGAGCTCTCCTACCTCGACCCCCTTACTGGACTCTACAACCGGCGTTACTTTCTGGAACGGATCAACCTTCATCTGCTGCAGAAGGGAACCGCGCATATCATGCTTTGTGATCTCGACCACTTCAAGTACATCAATGACACCTTTGGACATCTTGCTGGTGATACCGTTTTGAAGGAGTTTGCACACATAGCGAGGGGTGTGCTGAAGCATACTCATGCCATCGCTCGCTTTGGAGGTGATGAGTTTGTCATCGCCCTTACCCAGAAGAGTGACCAGGAGGCATTGGAAGTTGCCGAGCAATTGCGTTCGGCAGTGGAACAGCATACCTTTCGCTACCAATCTGAGGAGTTGAAAGTGAGTATCAGCATCGGGGTTGCCGTCCTTTCGGAGAAAGATCTGGATGGTAGTGCCCTCATCGCCGATGCCGACCGTGCTCTCTATCAGGCAAAGGAAGCGGGGAGAAACCTTGTGAAACTCATGAGCAAGGCTGAAGGAGATAATGCGTGATAAACGTACTGTTCAACATTGCCTTGCTGCTTGCCATGAGTGTATTTTTTGCCACGTATCCATTCAAGAACCTAAAAAAGGTGACCAGCCATCGCATCCTTGCCGGACTGGTCATCGGGGTGATTGGGATTCTGGTCATGCTCAGTCCCTTCGTGCTGTTTGAAGGGGTTGTCTTCGATTCCCGTACCATCCTGCTGGTGGTCTCGGGTATGATATTCGGCTGGCTGCCCACTACCATTGCAAGCCTCAGCATGGCCGTCTACCGCATCTCCACTGGGGGGGCAGGGTTGTTGCCTGGTTTGGCAACCATCATCAGCAGTGCTTCGATCGGTATCCTGTGGCATAATAGGCGGTATAAGACAGTCTTGGAGGAGAAGCAAGGTCTGGGTATTGAGTTCTACCTGATCGGAGTGGTGACGCACATCGTCATGCTCTTGTGCATGTTGCTCATGCCTGCCTCGGTACGGATTCAGGTCATCTCTTCCATGTCTTTTCCCATTCTGGTTTTCTATCCTCTGGGTACCTACCTCTTGAGTCTGTTGCTCTTCGGCCAGGCTCATCGTATCCAGGCTATCGGTACCCTGGAAAAGAGTGAGCGCCTCTTCAAGACAATGTTCGAGGAGGCACCCATCGGAATGTCCGTAACAAACCTTGCGACAGGGAAAATCGAGAACATCAACCGCAGTTACCTTGCGATGCTCGGGTACTCCAAAGAGGAGATGCTCGAGAAAACCTGGAGTGAAATCAGCCATCCTGAGGATATTGAGTACAGCCGCTCGATCACCAGGAGCATGGCCATGGGCAATCAGGGTCCGTTCAACTTTGACAAACGGTTCATCCGCAAGGACGGTACCGTTTTGTGGGCAAATCTCTCCTTGGCTGTCTTCACTACTTCTGATATGGAAAAGGATGAGTCACTGTGCATGACGGTGGATATCACCGAGCGCAAGATGCATGAGCAGAAGATTCTGTATGCATCCAACCACGATGCTCTTACCGGACTGTATAACCGTGTTCACTTTGAAACCTATGTCCGTGAACTCCGGGTCAAGGAAAGCCAGCAGGTCGTTGTTGCCTTCGGCGATGTGAATGGCCTGAGAATTCTCAATGAGGCCTTCGGGCGTGAAGAAGGTGATCGCCTGCTCAGGCGTATTGCCCAGATTCTGCAAAAGGGCCTCAAGCGTGAGGATTATGTGAGCAGGGTGGGTGGGGATGAGTTTGCCCTCATCCTTTTCGACCGGACCGAGGAAGAAGCCTCTGCCCTGCTCTCCTCTCTCATGACCGAGATCTCCAGCCTGGAAATGATGGGATCGGTCAAGCCGTCGATGAGCTTCGGTGTTTCCCGCCTCTCACAGGAGCAGGAAAACATCAATGAAGCGATCAAACGGGCGGAAAAAGATGTGGCGACTCGCAAGCTGGTGGACTCTCCCCAACTGCGAGGTCAGGCGGTGTATGCCATCATCAACACCTTGCATGAGAAGAACAAGCGGGAGGAGTTCCATTCAAGACGGGTAAGCGAACTGTGCGAGAAACTTGCCAAAGCATATGGTATGGGCGATATGGCTGCATCTGAGATGCGTTTGGTGGGTCTTCTGCATGATATCGGCAAGATTGCCATCCATGAGTCGATACTCAACAAGGAAGGGAAGTTGACCAACGATGAGAGGAAAGAGATGCAACGCCACTCTGAAATCGGCTACCGTATTCTCAATTCGGTCGAGGATATGGCCTCGCTTGCTCACTATGTGCTTGCCCATCACGAGCGTTATGACGGGAAGGGGTATCCGAAGGGGCTTGTGGCAGAGGCCATACCCTTGCAGGCCAGGATTATCTGCATCGCAGATTCCTATGATGCCATGACTGCCAACCGCTCCTACCGAAAAGCGGTGAGTACGGAGGAGGCGGCGAGAGAGATCAAGCGGTGTACCGGTACCCAGTTCGATCCTGAACTTGCAAAGATTTTCGTCAATGAGGTGCTGAAACTCAACTGGGATGAGCTGTAGAGGTCACTTCCTTGACTTCTGGTAAGTATCGTCTTACCATGAAGATACCAGCAGGAGGTGCCTATGGGAGTCATTACCATTTCCCGTCAGATAGGCAGTGGGGGAACCCTCATTGCCAAGCATGTCGCTGAACAACTGGGCTTGTCCTTCATAGACAAGGAAGATATCGAAAAGGTCATGCATGCCTATGGCTTCAGTGCTTTTGAGGAAGTCTACAATGCAAAGCCAAGTTTCTGGGAAAGGTTTGATGAAAGCCGCAGTCTTACCATCGATTTTCTGCTTACTGCCATGAAGGCTTTCGTGAAGGTCGGCAATGTGGTGTTGCTCGGAAGGGGAGGTTTCGGTCTCTTCCAAGGATATACGGATATTCTCAATGTCCGCATCAAGGCACCACTGGAAGTTCGCATTGAGCGCAAGCAAAAGGAGTATGGTGGTACCGATGACCTTGCCAAACAGGCTTTGATCGAGCGTGAGCTGGTCAGGACCTCCTTCGTGCAGTCAGACCTCCAGTACAACCAGAATGATGCATCTCTCTTCGATTTGGTCATCGACACCGGCATTGTCCCTCCAGAGACAGCAACCTTATGGGTGGCTGATGCGTATCAGCAGCTGATGAAGCATCCCCGTCTGGATGCAAAGCGTATCCGTGCAGACTTGGAGGTGGATGACGTGCTGTTGAAACTGGTGAAGAATATTCTGGGGGTGGAAGTTTCATGAGCCGAGCGACGCTTGGGCGAGTCTGCTTGGTCTTAGCTTTTGTGTTGCTGCTTGTTCTGTTCGCCTTGCCGCCGCTTTCCTCGATGCTTCTGTTGATACGCTCCGGTGAACTTCAGTTTGACTATTTGCTTTCTGCTGAGCTTGGCTGGATTGTGATGGTTGCAGCCCCGCTCCTGATGATCGGGGCTTTTCTGAAAGGGCGCAGCCAAGGCATTCTTGCCACTTCGCTTAGCCTGATTGCGTTGCTTCTGCTCTTTCTCCTGATGATGCTGCGCAATCCGCCCTATGTCCTCGCCATTGTCCTGATCGTACTCTACAACCTCAATTTACTCGCTCTTTTAGTCGCTGCCTACCGCTTCCTTCGCTGACATATTGTCTGCAATTGGGTACACTTTCCCTATGGATATCGAAACACTGCTCTGTGAAAAAGGTGAAGTAACCTACATCGACTTTCTGGTAAGCCTCAGAGAGAAGACCGCCAAGGTTCTGATCGGCGATGAGGATGGGGTGCTCATCTCTGTCTCTGATGCCACCTATGCGGTGGCACTTTTCAATGAGGAGGCGTATCTTCGCTTCGCCAAGGATTTGGTTGGATTGAACAAACCCATCGCAGTCCACGAGGGGAAATTGGTTCACTATTTCGTGGAACAGGGCATGGACCTGACCCTGACGTGCATTCAGGCTGTATACACCAAAGAGGAACACTTTGCACTGAACGAGGAGGTGCTCATCCGTCCTCTCAAGATGGGTGATCTGGATGTGGTGCTTGCTCACTATCACCATGCGGATGAGTTGTATATTCGCGAGCGTCTTGCAAAGGGTGTCATGATCGGGGCCGAATTGAACGGACAGCTTGCCGGTTTTATGGGTCGTCACAGCGAAGGTGCGATGGGGATGCTGGAAATTCTTCCTGCGTTCCGCCGCAGAAGTCTGGGTTCTGAATTGGAGAAAGCATATATCAACCGGCTTCTGGATGCTTCCATCACCCCGTATTGCCATGTAGTAGAGACCAATGAGGCCAGCCTGAAGCTGCAGAAGAAGCTTGGATTGGTGTTCTCAGAGGAGAAAGTTCACTGGTTTAATTAATATTTATACAATATTTTCGAAATAATATGCATAGATACTGGTCAAGGTCGGCAATTACTGTATAATTATACCACTATCACGTAAGGAGGATGGTATGCTACACGTTGGAGTCATCGGGGCCACAGGCTATGCAGGATCGCAGCTTGTCGCTCTTCTTGCAAACCACCCGTTGGTTGAAATTACCTATCTCGCTTCCCACTCCTATGCAGGAAAGCGTTTCTCGGATATCTATCCCTCCCTCTTCTCCAGTTGTGACCTGCTGCTTGAGGAAGAGGATATCGAAGAAGCGAGCAAGCGTTGTTCGGTTCTTTTCCTTGCCCTGCCTCATGCCATGGCAAGCAAATTGGTTACCCCTGCCATCCTCGAGCGTTGCATCATCATCGATCTTGGTGCTGATTACCGCCTCAGCGATGCATCGGTGTATGAAAACTGGTACAAGACCACCCACTTCAGCAAAGAGCTGCTTGGCCAGGCTGTCTATGGACTCTGCGAGCTCAAGCGCGAGCAGATTGCCAAGGCAAACCTCATTGCCAATCCCGGGTGTTATACCACCACCAGCATCCTTACCCTTGCCCCCTTGATCGCAAAACAGCTCGTAGATCCGACCAGCCTGATCATCGATGCTGCAAGCGGGGTGAGCGGAGCAGGCAGAAGTGAGAAGATCGACTCGCTCTTTTGCGAGTGCAATGAGTCCTACAAGGCATACGGGGTGACCAACCATCGTCATACCCCTGAGATCGAGCAGGAGTTGGGTTTGCTCAACCAGGCTCCGCTTTTGGTGCAGTTCACCCCCCATCTGGTACCCATGAACCGGGGCATCCTTGCCACCTGCTATGCGAACCTGAAGGAAGGGGTGGGCGAAGAGGATATTGCCAAAGCCTACCAAGAGTTCTATGCAAATGAAAGATTTGTCCGCTTGCTCGGCTCAACACTGCCTGAGACGCGATTCGTGCGCAATACCAATACCTGTGCCATCGGGTGGAAGGTGGACAAGCGAACGAACCGGGTGATTGCCATCGGAGCAATCGACAACCTGATCAAGGGTGCTGCCGGTCAGGCAGTGCAGAACATGAATATCCGGTGCAACCTTGGGGAGACTACGGGCCTTCCTTCTACGGTTGCCAGCCCCCTCTAGGAGGAATGTATGCAGATGATTGACGGCGGAGTTACCGCCAGTATCGGTTTTTCGGCCAACGGTGTGGCCTGTGGTATCAAGAAACGCAAGAAGGATCTGGCTTTGGTGGTCAGTGAAAAGCCCTGCTCGTTTGCAGGCAGCTTCACCACCAACCTGGTCAAGGCAGCCCCGGTGCTGTGGGACCAGAAGCTGGTGGCTTCTTCAGCGTCTGTGAAGGCTCTGGTGGTAAACAGTGGCAATGCCAATGCCTGTACCGCCTTGCAGGGCGAGCAGGATGCCCAGGCCATGGCAGCCCTTGCCGCCAAAGAGTTGGGATGTACTGAGGAGGAAGTCCTGGTCTGTTCGACCGGAGTCATCGGCGTCCCGCTTCCGATGGACAAGATTGAGGCAGGCATCAAGAGCTGTGCTTCTGTGCTCTCTTCTACCCGTGAGGCAGCATTGGAGGCAGCACAGGCCATCTGCACCACCGATACCTTCACCAAGGAGGTGGCGCTCGAGCTGACCATCGAAGGCAAGCCTGTCCATATCGGCGGCATGGCCAAGGGCTCGGGGATGATCCATCCGAACATGGCCACCATGCTCAGCTTCATCACCACCGACGCAGCCATCTCCAAGGATGTGCTGCAATCGTTGCTCGGATCCTCAATCCAGGACAGCTACAACATGATCAGTGTCGATGGCGATACTTCTACCAACGATACGGTCCTGGTGCTTGCAAATGGTATGAGTGGAATCTCATCCCTTTCTCCCAGCCACCCTGAGTGGGAAGCCTTTTGTGAGGCTTTCACTGAAGTGCATACATCCCTTGCCAAGGCCATCGTGCGTGATGGGGAGGGAGCTGGGAAGTTCCTTGAGGTTCAGGTCAAAGGTGCGAAGGACAAAGCAACCGCCCAAACCCTTGCCCGTTCGGTCATCACCAGCAGCCTGGTCAAGACTGCCTTCTTCGGCAGTGATGCGAACTGGGGCAGGATACTTTGTGCCATGGGCTATAGCGGGGCATCATTCAACCCCAGTGGTATCGATCTCTTCTTTTCCTCTGCGAAGGGAACGATCCAGGTGGTGAAGGACGGGACTCCGCTTCCCTTTGATGAGCATCTGGCTAAGAGCATCTTGCTTGAGAAGGAGATCATCACGCTGGCACAGCTCTCTGACGGGGATGGGGAAGGGACAGCCTGGGGCTGCGACCTCTCATACGAGTATGTCAGGATCAATGGAGATTACAGAAGTTGAAAAACCATAGGATGGAAACAGAGATACTGAAGGCTGAGGTGCTCATCGAGGCAATCCCCTACATCAGGAGGTTTGCCGGCAGCACGGTGGTCGTGAAATATGGTGGTTCGGCGATGGTGGATGAGAAGCTCAAGCGCTCGGTCATCCAGGATATCGCGATGCTCAAGTACATCGGCCTCAAGCCGGTGGTTGTGCATGGAGGGGGCAAGGAGATCACCAGCTTGCTGGAGCGGCTGGGAAAACAGAGTCAGTTTTTGGACGGGCTTCGTGTTACCGATGAGGAGACTGCCAAGGTTGCTGAGATGGTCCTCTCAGGTTCCATCGGCAAGGCATTGGTCGATGAGCTTCAGCAGGTCGGCATCAGCTCGGTGGGAATCAGCGGCAAGGATGGAAGGAGCCTGCTCTGTTCCAAGAAGCTGGATGAGAAGGGACGTGACCTTGGCTTTGTCGGTCAGATCGACAGCGTGGACACCACCTTGCTCGAAACGCTGCTTGCCAGCAACTTTGTTCCGGTTGTCTCCCCTGTCGGGGTTGATGCAGCGGGCAATACCTACAATATCAACGCAGACTATGCAGCGAGTGCAGTTGCCGGCTCTCTTTCTGCCCAGAAGCTGATTTTCCTCACCGATGTGGAGGGAATTCTCAAGGACAAGGACGATCCTTCTTCCATTCTCAGGACACTCAGTGAGCAGGAAGCACTTGGCTATATTGCTGATGGGACTATCAAGGGGGGGATGATCCCCAAGGTCCAGTGCTGTCTTGACGGCCTGGACAAGGGAGTGGAGAGCGTGCACGTCCTCGACGGACGGGTGCCGCACGCAATCCTGTTGGAAATCTTCACCACCAAGGGTGTCGGCACCATGGTCACCAAGGAGAAACAGGCATGAGTATGCAAGAGACGATACAGAAAGGAAAACACTATTTGCTGGATACCTACAGTCAGGTTCCGGTGGTCTTCAAGGGTGGGGAAGGGATGTACCTCATCGACGAGGAAGACAAACGCTACCTCGATTTTGTCGGTGGCATCGCCGTCAATGCCCTGGGGTACCACGACAGCGGTCTTACCAAGGCTCTGAGGAAGGTGCTCGATGCAGGGCTGCTGCACTGCTCGAACCTCTACTACAACACCGAAGCGGTAACAGCCGCCGAGAACCTTTGCAACCTTGCACAGATGGACCGGGTCTTCTTCTGCAACAGTGGGGCTGAGGCCAATGAGGCTGCCCTGAAGCTTGCCCGCAAGTTCGGCCACAAGAGCAGCCCGATCCGCACCGGTATCATCTCGATGGTGCACTCCTTCCATGGAAGGACCTATGCTGCCATTACGGCAACAGGGCAGGAGAAGTATCACAAGAACTTCGATCCGCTTCCCCAGGGCTTTTCTTATGCAACGTTCAACAACTTGGAGAGTGTAGAGGCTGAAGTCAACGAAACCACGTGTGCCATCATCGTTGAGCCGATCCAGGGGGAAGGGGGCATCGTTCCTGCCACCAAGGAGTTCCTGCAAGGCCTGCGCGCCTTGTGTGACCAACACAACCTCCTGCTCATCTATGATGAGGTGCAGTGCGGTATGGGACGCAGCGGAATGCCCTTTGCCTATCAGGCGTATGGGGTTCAGCCTGATGTGCTGACAACCGCCAAGGCGTTGGCCGGCGGGGTGCCTGCCGGAGCCATGCTGACGGTGGGCAAGGCAAACCGCGTCTTTGAGCCTGCAGACCATGCATCCACCTTCGGGGGCAATGCCTTGGCCATGGCGGGGGTCAACGAGATGACCCGTCGCCTCTCAGATCCTGCCTTCCTTGCGCATGTTGAAGAGATGGGCATCTACCTGCGCAGTGAGCTTGAGAAACTGGTCACTGACTTTCCAACGCTTTGTACTTCCGTGAGGGGCATGGGCCTGATAAACGGTCTTGTCCTGAATATTACTCCACGGACGGTGGTGGATGCTTGCTTTGCCCAGGGTTTGCTGGTAGCCAGTGCAGGCTATGACGTGCTCCGTTTTGTTCCTCCCTTGGTGGTGCAGAAGCAGGATATCGACCTGGCGTTGGGAATCGTGAAGAAGGCTCTTGCATCTTTGCTCTGAAGCAGATACCATCCTCCCAAGAACAAAGGCGTTCCAAACCCAGATGGGTGAGGAACGCCTTTTTTATTTGTGGAGGTAGCGCATGTGTGGATTTGTAGGGATGTTTGACATGCAAGCAAAGGCGATGAGCCAGCGTTCGACCCTGTTGGCGATGTCCAGAAAGATTCGTCACCGCGGTCCTGACTGGTCGGGAGTCTTTGCTTCAGAGAAGGCGATCATTTGCCATGAGCGTCTTGCCATTGTCGACCCGTTGTCAGGAGGTCAACCGCTGTACAGCAAAGATGGTAATCTGGTGCTGGCAGTCAATGGGGAAATCTACAACCACAAGGAAATCCGCAAGCGCTATGAGGGCAGGTATGAGTTTCTGACCCAGAGTGACTGCGAAGTCATCCTTGCACTGTATCAGGACAAGGGCCCCGATTTCCTGGAAGAGCTGAACGGAATCTTTGCCTTTGCCTTGTATGACAGAGCCAAGGAGACCTTTCTCATCGCCCGTGACCATATCGGCATCATTCCCCTCTATCAGGGGTGGGATGCTGAGGGTCGCTACTATGTGGCCAGTGAGTTGAAAGCCCTGGAAGGGGTCTGCAGTGCCATTGAGCTGTTTCTGCCGGGCCAGTACTACTACAGTGCGGATGGGCAGGCCAAGCAGTGGTACTCCCGTTCTTGGACCAGTTATGACGTGGTAAAGGACAACGGTGGCAGCATTGGGGAAGTCCGCACAGCATTGGAAGCTGCAGTCAAGCGCCAGCTCATGAGCGATGTTCCCTATGGGGTGTTGCTCTCCGGAGGGTTGGACAGCTCCATCATTGCAGCGGTGACAGCACGCTATGCCCAGAAGCGGGTGGAGAGTGATGACCAGGAGACGGCCTGGTGGCCGCGCCTGCACTCCTTTGCCATCGGGTTGGAAGGTTCACCGGACCTCAAGGCGGCAAGGATTGCCAGCGAGTACCTTGGTACGGTCCATCACGAGGTGCACTTTACCATCCAGGAAGCCCTGGATGCCCTCAGTGATGTCATCTACCACCTGGAGACCAGTGATATCACCACGGTGCGGGCAGCAACACCGATGTATCTCTTAGGACGGGTGATCAAGTCGATGGGCATCAAGATGGTGCTCAGTGGGGAGGGTAGTGATGAGCTCTTCGGAGGGTATCTCTACTTCCACAAGGCTCCCGATGCCCGCCAGTTCCATGAGGAGACGGTGCGCAAGCTGAGCAAGCTCCACTTGTATGACTGCCTGAGGGCGAACAAATCACTCGCTGCCTGGGGAGTTGAGGGACGCGTCCCCTTCCTGGACAAGGTGTTCATGGATGTGGCGATGAACCTCAACCCCGATCTCAAGCTCTGCCCGATCGCAGGAGAACACAAGCGCATCGAAAAGTGGATCCTGCGGGAGGCATTCAAGGAGTATCTTCCCCCCGAGATCGTCTGGAGGCAGAAAGAGCAGTTCAGCGATGGGGTAGGGTACAACTGGATCGATACACTCAAGAGCATGACGGCAAACCTGGTCAGTGATGAGCAGTTTGCCCTTGCTGCAAAGCGCTTCCCGATCCACACGCCCGCCACCAAGGAAGAGTACTACTATCGCTGTCTTTTTGCTTCACACTTTCCCAGTGAGAGTGCGGCGCGCTGTGTTCCCCGGGAGGACTCGGTAGCCTGTTCCACGGCTATTGCTTTGGAGTGGGATCTTGCCTTCCGAAAGATGAACGAGCCCAGCGGCCGTGCAGTTGCCGGCGTGCATGATGATGCGTATGCTCAGAATGCTTGAAGCAGGGCTTTGAAGGTTCCTTGCTCACTGAGAATCGAAAGTCCGAGGAAGATGAAAACGACCGGTACCAGGACTGAGGAGAATCGTGTGAGCAGGAGCCGAACTTGAGGGAGGCCTGCGAGTAGGGCCGAGAGTGCGAAGAAGAGCAGGATCATCAGGGAGAAAACCCCGAGGGCAAGATACAGGTCCCCTCTCTCCAAGAGCGTGAACCAGGGGATGTAGATACCCAGATTGTCCGCTCCGCTGGCAATGGTCACGACCGAGACAGTTGCCAGCAGGCTTTTTTTCCGGTTCTTCCGTGATGCTTCTTCCCCGTCCTTGCTGACCAGGCTCTTGATGCCCAGAAAGAGAGGCAGCAGCCCGAGCAGCCCTATTGCCCACCCTTGCAGCAGTCTGGTGGCAAAGTAGGCGCCAAACAAACTGATGATCACCAATGTCCCGATACCCACGAACTGCCCTCCCAAAATGGAGAGACGCTCGCTCTTTTTCCCAGCTTGTGACTGAAAGAGCATAAGGAGCACCAGATTGTCGATGCTGGTTGAGATGAAGATGAGCGATGCGGTGACGAATATCGATTGCATGATGTGTGCATACTCTTCTTCGCATAAGAAAAGGTCAAGCTGTCTTGACAAAGAGTAACCAATTACCTAATATACGTAACCAGTTACTAATAGGAGGCTCCATGACTACCCAAATGATGCAAGCACACCTTTTCGGCTCCTTGTTTCTGCTTGCAAACCATCTGCAACTGGTAGGGGACCGGTTGGACGAAGCGATTACCACCAAGCAGTGGTTGTTGCTTGCCGTGCTGTTCAAACAACCACGTTGCACCCTAACCGAGCTTGCTTCCCAGTTGGGAAGCAGCAGGCAGAATGTGAAAAAGATGGCCTCCCTCCTGGAAGAGAAGGGCTTCCTAAGTCTCCGGCAGTCCGAGACGGACAGGCGGGTTGTGGAAGTACACCCAACCCAATCTTGCCTTGATCATCTGAAGGGAAGAGAGGATGCTGAACAGCAGTTTCTCAAGGCATTCTACCAAGGGTTCTCTGATGAGGATCTTGCCTTCTTGGTGCAACTGTTTCATCGGTGGCAGAAGAATCTGGAAAAGATGGAGTCGATGTATGCGGGTGAGGAGTAAGGTCATGCTGATACTGATGGTTGTGCTTCTAGCGGTGATACTGGTGTTCGCTCTGCTCCCTTCAACGGTAAGGCGGAGATTCTCTCGTATTGAGCAGGACTTTCTTGCAACCTTGGCCCCTTCTCAAGGGCTGTTCACCTTGGAAGAGCTGGAGGATAAGCCCCAGGTGGTGAGAAACTTCTTCCTCAAAGGGGGATACATCGGAAAGCCGAAGATGAGCGGACTGAAGGCAGTGTTTGAGAAGGCCGACTTCTCCCTGGGTCAGGGCAAGGATTGGGTGGTAATCACCTATACCCAGCTCAATGGTGCCGAACAACCACTGCGATATGCCCAGATTCTCTCCTCCATCCATCACCTTCCCTTCGAAGGCTTGGACTCCTATGCACAGGGGGTGGGAGCAATGGAAGGCTATCTTGCCAAGTTCTTCCGCCTCTTCAACCAGAAGGGTGAGCATATGGATAGGGCGTGCTTGGTCACCTATCTTGCCGAAGCATTCTTCCTGCCTTCGGTTGCCCTCAGCCCTCTCATTGAGTGGGAAGAGCTGTCGCCTCTTGAAGTCAAGGCAACCATCCGCGCTTTTGGCATGGAGGGAAGCGGGGTGTTTACCTTTGCAGAGAGTGGGGAGATGCTGAGCTTCTCCACCGACGATCGCATGGCGGCAGGCTTTGACGGTTCGATCCAAAAGGTGCGCTGGACAGCAGCGTGTTCCGACCACCGCATCGTCGATGGACTCTCAGTTCCTTCCACGCTGAAGGCAACCTGGCACTATCCTGAGGGGGATCTGACCTACTTTGATGGGAAGGATGTGAAGATCAGCTATCTGTATTGAAATGTAAATATTACAAAAATTGGAACCCATCTTCGGTAGGTACGGATGCTATCTAGAAGTATTGGCCAATTCTGTTGGCTTTCTTGAATATAACACTCATAAAATTCACTAATGGCTATATAAATGTTGTACACTGCATATAGTTATGTATTTCAAGAAGCAGACTGAAGGAACGACAGAAACTGAAGCATTGCCACTGGAGTTGTGCTATGCAAAGACTGTTCAGGATGAGGATGGATGCATTTCATTCGGACTTCCTGTTCTCTTTCATTGCATTATTGTGGGTGAGGTTGCCCGGATACTTGTTTCGCATTTTTCCCAAGCACAGCGCGATTCGATTTTTCCTTCTGGGGTTGCATTGGTTGCTGCTTGCCATGACATTGGAAAGATCAACCCTCTATTCATGAAGAAAATTTATCAATCAGTGTCTGGGCCTGATGTATCGAATATTCCTGCACTTCAGGATGCCAGAATTGAGATGGAAAAGGAAACTGGACACCATTCAGGAGTGAGCCAAGCCTTCTTTGAGCAAGACTATCCTTATGTTGCTCTGATTGTTGGCAGGCATCATGGGTACAATCCTCAACTGACTGTCTTAGCTGATGATCCAATCATTGGAGGAAAATCCTGGTTGGTACGAAGGCTTCAGTTGCTTGACCAATTGAAAATGCATTTTCAAGAATCATTTCCTACCATAAGTTCAGTATTCCAAGCATCTGCCGTTGCAGGTTTGGTTACTGTTTCAGACTGGATTGGATCTGGGACGGTCTTCCAAAACTTGAAGAGTATTGAAATTGAATCAATTGGTCGATTGGTCCAAGAGGCTGTACGCAAAGCAGGGTTCATTGAGCCGAAAATACGAAAAGGTCTTTCATTCAAAGAGATATTCGGTTTTATGCCGCGAGAGACTCAACAATCTTTTTTTGAGATGGTGAATAGGCCCGGCGTATACATTCTTGAAGCCCTCATGGGGGAAGGAAAAACCGAGGCAGCGCTATATGGGGCTTATAAGATGTTGGAAAATGGTTTTTCCAAAGGCATCTATTTTGCACTGCCTACAAAACTAACCTCTGAGAAAATGTATGAGAGGATGCAAGAATTTCTTGATTCAGTTTTAGATGATGATGAGGCAAAGAAACTGTATCTCCTCCATGGTTCTTCCTGGCTTTTTGAGACAGAATTTGGTGAAGAAGGGATGGTTGGGCAGTCTTGGTTCGACAGCTCCAAGCGGAAGATACTTGCGCCATTTGCAGTAGGGACACTGGATCAAGCATTGCTTTCTGTTCTCAATGTGAAGCATGGATTTGTAAGGAGTTTTGGACTTGCTGGCAAGGTTGTGATTCTCGACGAAATTCATTCATACGATGCTTATACGGGAACTTTGGTACAATTTTTAGTAAAAGAGCTGGAGATGCTTGGGTGCACGGTAATTCTCCTAAGTGCCACACTTACTCTCTCAAAGAAAAATGAAATACTTGGGATTGGCTTGGATGAATGTTGCTCCAATGAACCATACCCTCTGATTACTAAAAAAGCCGATGAGAAACTAAAGTCTATTGCGCCTAAAGGGCCTGATGAAAATGTATGCGCTGTTCGGTGTGAATCCTCGATGGAGGAGGTGAGTGAACAAGTACGTCAAGCAACGCTAGATGGATCACAAGTCCTATGGATAGAGAATACTGTTGGGGAAGCTCAGAGTGTCTTCAAACAATTTGCTGCTTGGTGTGGTGAAGTTGGCGTTGAAATTGGATTGGTACATTCCCGATTTCCCACTCAGCGACGAAATGAGCTTGAGAATTATTGGGTTGGTTTGTTTGGAAAACAAGGGACTGATCAACGAGCAAAAATGGGTAGGCTTCTGATTGGGACACAGGTTCTTGAGCAATCGTTGGATATAGATGCTGACTTGCTCATTACCAAACTTGCTCCAACTGATATGTTACTTCAGCGAATGGGGCGACTTTGGAGACATCCTGCAAACAATGCAGTGAGGCCGGCCAGCTCAACTAAGGAGATGATAATTCTTGTTCCTGATATTGCTGAGGTTGAATGCTGTCCAGAAATTGGATTTGGCCCCTCTGGCGCAATCTATGCTCCCTATGTCCTTTGGCGTACATATCAGGAGTGGAAACAGCAGGATAGAATTTCCATCCCTTCCGATATACGACCCATTTTGGAAAGGACATATAAGGAACAAGGTGAGGCTGGCGCAATTGCACGGCTCAAATCGGAAGTGGAAAAAAAGAGAAGTGATCTGCATCGCTTTGCTTTGAATGGTATGGCTTTGCAAGGTGAAACCCGAACTGAATCAGTTTCCACTCGGTATAGTGATATTCCGACATGTCCTGTGCTGCTGATTACCAGTCAATCGCACTTAAGATCATTTACCATACATCTATTGGATGGAAGTGTCGTCGATGTATCACCGGATAACGTAACAGAGACCAAGAAAAAGTTAACAAAGCAGCTGATGCAAATGCTCATTCATGTCCCCTATTATATTGCCCCTCGGGTACAAACTAACAAGGAACTCTCATGGATCAAACCGTTCCTATATATTTCTGAAGATGAGAAAGAACGAATTAGGCTGGCAACGATTGATGAGAGTGGATCGATACGAACAATGGGTAACCTCGATACAAATGATATATATGACCTGTTCTATACACCAGTGTTGGGGTATGTCGCAAACAAGAAAATGGGGGATATATGGTAAACCGCTTCAATCTGATTGATGAGCCTTGGATTCCCATCGCAGGAAAAGCCTCTGCATCCTTACTCGGGGTTTTTTCAGATGCTTCTCTTCCTGCTCTGGGTGGAACACCGATTCAAAAATTATCCTTGCTGAAATTACTCCTTGCTATTGCGCAACGAGCCATCACACCTCAGAACAATGCGGAATGGAGTGCTCTTGGGGCTCAAGGAGTGGGAAAAGCATGTTATGTGTATCTCGAAGAGCATAGGAGTTTGTTCTATCTGTATGGTGACCAGCCATTTCTCCAGTATCCGATACTTTCCCGATGGAAAACGACGAAAGGAGATGCTCTTCCGATAATGCCAATCGGGAGATCATATCACCCTGATATCCCATCCGATAATGATACAGTCGTGAATCAGATACAACTCAATAGGATTCCTAACGATGCCCAGAAAGCATTATTCATCGTTTCAGTGATGAATTACTCGCTGGGCGGGAAAAGAGTAACTGAGATCCCTCCCTTGAGCTCGAGTTTTGAAAACAAAAGTAAAAATGCCAAATCTGGTCCTTCGTTGGGAAATTATAACGGCTATTTGCAAAGTTGCCTCTGGGGAAATTCTGTTCTGGAAACGGTATGGCTGAATCTGATGACTCGCTGGGAACTTTCCATGTTTCCGCAGTGGGCGCATGATGAATTGATCCCTCCATGGGAAGAACTGCCAACGGGAGAGGATGATGAGATTGCAAGAAGACTTACTAGCAGTTTCATGGGGACCTTGGTTGGTCTTAGCCGATTTGTATTGTTGCAAGGCGACGGGATACTTTACACGGAAGGACTTCAATACCCTAGCCACAAAGAAGGGTGGACAGAACCGTTTATGATTTTTAGGGGCGAAGGGCAAGCTAAGTTTCTGGAAATGGGAAAGAAGCCCTGGAGACACCTCGATGCTCTTCTATCACTCAGCTTGGCGAATATTGATCGTGGTATTTCATGCCAACAAATCCAGATGTTGTTGTTGCGTGCAAGAAACTCAATACCTTGCTTCGGCATATACTCGGGAGGATTGAAAGTAAGGGGAAGCATGGGAGACCAATCAGTAAAACAAACTGATGACTTTATCGATTCAGTGGTGTGGTTGGATTCTGATGTCCTTGGGGAAGGGTGGTTTCTTGCACTTGAAGGAGAAATGAAATGGCTGGAAAAGACAGCAAATGTTCTAAAAACAAGTGTTATAAAATACTTTAAGGAACTGAAAAAACAGAAGATTCCGCAGTGTGATCTGGCTGAAGCTGATTTCTGGAAATACTGCGAAAGAAGATTTCAGACTATTGTTAAAGGATGTAGGAATCCAGAAGTACTCTCAGGCCTCAATCTTGAGCTAGTCCGTCAGGCCGAGGAACTGTATGACGCATACTGTAGCAAAGAGACTGCACGACAAGTAGTTCTATGGGTGAAACATCGGCCTAATTTCATTATTGAATTCAAAAAGGAGGGATGATGATGGCCAGAGTTAAGTCTCATGCATTTGTAACGTGGGTACTAGATAAGTCAAATTCTCCTGCAGACAGAGGGTTTTGTGCCAAATTGAGGAAAGCGGAAAGTGAAACGACAGAGCATCAGGCTTGGGACATCCTGGCGCCTTGGGTTGATCTGGAGAATCCGTGGGAACGGAAGTCCTATGGGCTGATAGGAGCAAGTCTCTCGCGACTGAAGACAGGACAAGATGGAACGCAAGGGTTGGGAAGTGCCCTGCTGGGTTTGTTTAGAAAGCGAGGTGGTAGTAGTGAAATTGAAACTTCTGCAGAAGCCAAGCGACTTCGTAGACTGCTTTCATGTAAGGATCAAGCTGAGTTGTTGGACGTGATCCGTCCTCTTTTGCGCTATTTGGTGAGCCAGGAGATTTCTCTTTCTCATGCACAACTTTTGGACGAGGTCTTGTTCTTTGGTCTCGATGGATCTCGCGAAAAGACCCGCTTGCGGTGGGCAAAAGATTTCTACAGGAAAGAAAGAAAAGAGGAGGCTTCCTCATGATGGCTTCCATACTTATCTTGGATACTAAAGCGATACAGTATTATAAAATATATGATGAATATGCAGTCCATCGAGTTGTGTATGATTTATTCCCAGCTACAGCAAGGAAATTTCTTTACTATCGATATCCAAAGCCAGAAGAGAGTGGAATAAAAGTATTGATCATCTCGGAAGACCAGCCTCTGGTTCCGCAGTATGGCAGCATTGAATCCAAACTAATTCAGAATTCATTTCTCGAGCATCAGAAATATGCTTTCAAAGTGCGGTTGAACCCAGTGGTTAGGGAGCAAGATAAAGCACAAAGTGTGAGAGGGTATGAAGAGTTGATCACTTGGTTCTCTTTGAAGCAAAAGCAGTGGGGATTCTCTGCGGATCCAATGCGCTTGGAGCTATCCTCAATAGGAGTAGTACAGATCAAAGGGAAACAAGATCCAATGACATTTAATGAGTGTACTTTTTCTGGAGTATTGGAAGTTATTGATCAGTCTAGGTTTGTTAAAAGCTTTCATGATGGATTGGGACGAGGAAAAGGTTTTGGGTTTGGTTTGTTACAATTGCAACCTCTTCATTAATAGAAAAAAAGGAGTAAATGATGAACGCTTACAAAGGTCTGAATGTTGAATTTCATGTTTTACAGAGCTTTCCGGTAACATGTTTGAATCGAGATGATGTCAATTCTCCAAAAACTGCATTGGTTGGTGGTGTCGTTCGGGCAAGAGTGAGTAGTCAGTCATGGAAGCGACAGGTTCGGCTCGCTATGCATGATTTTGGCATTTCTCTGGCTGTGCGCACGAAGTATGTATCCGAAATCATTCAGAAAAATGCGATTGAGTTGGGTGCAGATGAAGAACAGGCGAAGTCTGTGGGTGATATCATTGGATCAGTTCTTTCGAACAATACGCTATACTTTTTCAGTGATACTGAAGCAAGGGCTCTGGCAACTTATGCAAGAGATAAGAATTATCAGTTGGACCAGAAGAAGGATGCCAAGGAGATTTTCAAAATTCAGAAAGAGGCATCCATAAAAGGGTTTAAGAATCTCGATGGGCTTGATATTGCTCTTTTTGGCCGAATGGTTGCACAGAGTCCTGACCTGAATCTGGAAGGAGCAGCTGTGTTTTCGCATGCAATCTCAACCCACAAAGTGTCGAATGAACTCGATTTCTTTACGGCTTTGGATGATGCAAAACCAGAAGATAATGAGACCAGCGGTTCGGCTCATATGGATACTACAGAATTCAATTCAGCTACGTATTATCGATATATTGCTCTTGATATTGGCCAGTTGGTAGAGAATCTTGGCGGAGACGAACACTTGGAAACTGCAATTTCTGCCTTTATTAAAGCCCTCTATGTAGCTGTACCTATTGCTCGGCAAAGAACACAAGCAGGATTCAGCCCTTGGGATTTTGCCAAAGTGTATGTACGAAAAGGACAACGGCTCCAAGCATCATTTGATGAGCCTGTTCGAGCAAAAGGGGAGGGATATCTTAAGCCTAGCATTGGTGCATTAACTACATTCCTGCAAAGAAAAGAGAAGCTATCCGGTTCTCTTTTTGGCAAGTTGAGTGAATTTACTTGGGGTGAGGATGAATCCTTTAGCATTGACAATTTGATTACAGCTGTAGTCAGTGCAGTCAAACAGGCATGAGGTGAAAGATGCAGTACATAATGATGTGGCTGGAGGGACCCTTTCAAGCATGGGGAGATTCCTCCAAGTATGGGCCAAGGGATACCTTGCCGTTTCCCACTAAATCAGGTGTCTATGGAATGATCCTTGCTGCAATGGGAGCAAAAGGGCCGCAAGAAATGCTTTTGGCACAGCTTGCTGAGTTGCCACAGTCCGTCATCTCTTTTGCCAAGCCATCGGTTCTTCGTGATTTTCATATGATTGGAAGCGGATATGATGATCAAGATGGTTGGCAGCGATTATGTATTCCCAAAAAGCAGGATGGAAGTGCGGCTGTTGGAGGGGGTGCAAAGATGACCTACCGATACTATCTGCAGGAAGCAAGGTTTGCTGTCATCCAGGCAGTAAATGATGATCTTGCTGACCAGATAGCACAAGCATTGAAATTTCCGGTATTTAGCCCTTGTCTTGGGCGAAAAAACTGTGTTCCTACGGAATTTGTGTATCAGGGGATGTATCAGTCAGAGAAAGATGCAAGAGTTGCAGTGCATGATCTTGGTACTCAGAAAGGTTTAAAAAAAGTGATGATGGTTGCAGAGGCAGGTTCTCTGGAAGATGACAGGCAAATCATAGCGGATATTCCTCTTCGATTTGGAAATCGAAAAGAGTATCGAGAAAGAGAAGTGTATGTGACATATTATGAATGAAGGAAAGAACACCCGGTTATTCATTAAAATTGAGAGAAATACTCTTCCTCAAGTAAGTGATCGATATCCATTCATCTATCTCGAGCGAGGAAGGCTTGAGATAGATGATAGTAGTGTGAAATGGATTGATTCAGAAGGCAATCTGGTTCGAATTCCTGTTGCAATGCTGAATACTATCTTATTGGGACCCGGTACCAGCATCACACACGAAGCCGTTAAGACCATGACTGCCGCCAATTGTACCGTATGTTGGGTTGGGGAGGATAGTTTACTTTTCTATGCGGTTGGGACAACTCCAACCAGTGATACAAGAAATATGCGTCATCAGATGGAACTTGCAGCAAGTCCTAAGCGACGGTTGGAAGTTGCACGAAGTATGTTTACTCAACGTTTTCCATCGGAGGATGTTTACTCTAAGACGCTTCAGGAGCTCATGGGTATGGAGGGAAAGCGCGTCAAGAAAGTTTATGAGGGGATGGCGGAAAAGTATCATGTGGGTTGGAAGGGTAGGTCTTATGTTCCTGGGAAGTTTGAAATTGGAGACACTACCAACAAGATTCTGACTGCGTGTAATGCTGCTCTCTATGCACTGGTCACTTCGGCTATTGTTAGTTTAGGATACTCACCTCATATCGGATTTGTGCATTCGGGGAGTCCCCTTCCATTCGTATATGACATTGCAGATTTATACAAAGAGATCTTATGCATAGATGTTGCTTTTTATCTTACTTCAGAGATGGCGGGTTTCTACAATAGACACAAGGTTGCTGAGACTTTTCGACTACGTACTTTGCAATTTGATTTGATGAGTCGAATACCGAGAGATATCAAGATTCTACTGGGAGAAGCCTGATGGTAGTAGTTATCGCAAATGATCTACCTCCCGCAGTCCGTGGCCGTATGAAATTGTGGTTTGTAGAACCTAGAGCGAATGTTTTTGTTTCAGGGATCAAAGATTCTGTAGCCGATAAGGTGATTCGTTACCTTTTCGACAATAGCCCATCCAATTCGGGACTTTTAGTCATGCAGAGAATTCCAAAACCTCCTTACTTCAAAGTATGGGGTTTGGGTGACACAAAGAAAAGTATTGCTCATATTGATGGCTTGCAATTGATCTTTGAAAGATTAGAGCAGGAAAAGTAAGTAATCCAACACACTATCGATAGTGGACATAAGAATAGTGTAGTACTATATGTCAGTGTCTTCCCCGCTCATGCGGGGGTGTTTCCTTCAACATCACCTGTCATGCCGTCCCTATTTTGTCTTCCCCGCTCATGCGGGGGTGTTTCCATTGATTCTATGGGTGTGGTAGACACTGGACGGT
>Ga0334883_1000274_pt1 | contig 97691 bp, 88 predicted proteins | sample GraSluR1_MG_6_FD_207230 | JGI IMG/M metagenome (GOLD analysis project Ga0334883, IMG submission 207230) | Sludge microbial communities from methane-producing bioreactor in Wageningen University, Netherlands - Granular Sludge_09_05-R1 | ecosystem: Engineered > Bioreactor > Anaerobic >... | reverse complement strand
TGCCCCTTCGTGTATGAAGAGGCTTTAGCTGTGATCCGTCGGAGGCTCGAACTCCGGACCCTCTGCTTAAAAGGCAGATGCTCTACCTGCTGAGCTAACGAATCAGCGTTTTGTTTTGGAGGTGCAAAAGTATAAAAAAAACCTTTAAACCAAAGGATTTCATGATTTTTTTTCGACTTATTGTAACACACCTTTCCCTTCCCGAATAATAAGTAATTCATTACCAGTACAATCAACTATTGTGCTGGGTTGATTTCCACCAAAACCACCATCAATCACTATATCCACCTTATCTTTGAATTTCTCATGAATTATCTCGGGATCAGTCGTATATTCCAAAATCTTATCGTCGTCTAAAATACTGGTGGTAGCTACAGGATGGCCAAGTTCCTCAACAATTGTGGAAATGATATTCTCATCTGGTATCCTGATGCCTATCGTCTTTTTCTTATTCTGAAAAATTTTTGGCACACTATTGTTAGCATTTAATATGAAAGTGAAAGGTCCGGGTAAATTTCTCCTCATCAGTTTATAAACCTCATTTTCAATAGGTTTGGTAAATTCCGAGAGCATACTTAGGTTATGAAATATAAAAGAGAAATTGGCTTTTTCTTTCTTTATTCCTTTGAGTTGAGCTACTTTATCAAGGGCTTTGGGTTTATGGATACTACTGCCCAATCCATAAACAGTATCTGTCGGAAAAATTACCAGTCCTCCATCATTCAGACATTCGATGACTGTCTTAATATGTCTTGGAGCTGGATTTTCAGGATAAATTTTTAGTAACATAAACATGAAGATTAGAACATGCTAAATTAAACTAATTTGGGCAAAGCAATTGAGAGGTTTTCAGAAAAAAGTAATAAAAAATGGGTAAGCTACTTATATCGCACCGCTCAACCATCTACCCTTGCTTCCTTCCGGACCTGGGGGAATTCAACAGGAGCTGGTCGTATAAGACTTACCCGCTGCAAAAGTACAACCTTTTGATAAACCTACAAACCAAGACTTGCTTTTTTACTTGTAATTATGGCATTTTTGGCTAAATTTGTAAGCAATTTGATGGCATTCAAATCCTTGGACAAGGAAAAATGAAATTAACTTAAGCTGTGATTATTTCACCCGCATAATACTCCAAATGCTAGGCTCAGGAAAAACATGGTGGACAATTGTACTTACTGGTTTATTTACCGGTTTGGTACTCTTTACCGTTTATTTTCTGCTATTGCTATTAAATAGGCAAATTATTTCGTGGATATTCGTCTTATTGTATCTAATTCCTTCATTAGGAATGATCTATGCATCTATCCGGATAAAGTATAAATACCTGGATGGTTATATAAATTTTTCTGAAACATTTCTGGTTTCATTACTAACAGGATTATTTTCAGCGGGGGTTTATGCAGCTTTACTTTATCTCGTTTTCACGCACTTAAATAGCAGCGAACTGAAATACAGATCAATACAAGTCGAACAATATCTGCAAACGCAAATCGGCAATGTCTCCCTTCAGGAAATAAAAACCATGAGATCTAATATTAACCAATTATTGTCTGCATCGTTCCTTGCACTGTTTAATCTCATATTTCACAGTCTGCTGGCTGTGATTTATGCATTTATTATTGCTATTTTTGTCAAGAGAAAAAACCGTTTCATTGAAGCCTGATCATTTACATAAAACACTGAAAAATGATTCCGTTTGAAAAACCAATTAAGTATGGCCTGATTACCGGCCTCATCCTTGTGGTAATATCAGTTTTGATTTACGCACTGGATCTTTCTCCCTTCAACCCAATGGTTGGATTTGCACTTGTGATCGTAAATTTTGGTCTTATCATCTTTATGATGGTCATGGCTGCTAATAAGATGCGCGATGAAGATTTAAACAAGAAAGTAACTTATTTGCAGGTGCTGATAGCCGGATTTGTTGTGGTTTTGATTGCAATGTATCTCAACACCATTTACACTTATCTGCAAAATGGTGTGATCGATCCGGAATACATGCCTCGAAAAGTAGATGATTTTCTGCTTTCGATTGAGGGCAAGGTGCCTGAAGAAGCAATGGAAAGCATGATAAAGGGTTTTGAGGATTCGATGAATGCTGGTAAAGCACTGGTCAAAAGTTTATGGAAATCGCCGATCATTGCACTTGTGTTGAGTGCCATTGTAAGCATTTTCATAAAGAAGGATAAAACTATTGAGCAAATCGGGTAGGGGATATGATAGCTGTTTCTGTAGTCGTACCATTACTAAATGAAGAAGAGTCGTTGCCGGAGCTCCATAACTGGATTCTGCAAGTGGCTGAAAAGAATCACTTGTCTTACGAATTAATTTTTGTTGATGATGGCTCAACTGATTCCTCCTGGGAAGTTATTTGCAACTTAGCCAAAGAAAATAAAGCTGTTAAAGGCATCCGGTTCAGAAGAAATTATGGGAAATCTGCTGCTTTAAATGAGGGTTTTAAAATAGCTCAGGGTGAAGTTGTTATTACCATGGATGCTGACCTGCAGGACAGCCCTGATGAAATCCCGGAATTATACGAAATGATTGCAAACCAGGGATTTGATCTGGTATCGGGATGGAAGAAAAAACGCCACGATCCAATTACGAAAACAATCCCTTCGAAATTCTTTAATGCCACAACAAGAAAAATCTCCGGTATCAAATTGCATGACTTTAATTGCGGATTAAAGGCTTATTCGCACAATCTGGTAAAAGATCTGGAAGTACATGGAGAAATGCATCGTTACATTCCGTTGATTGCAAAATGGGAGGGATATCATACTATTGGCGAAAAAATTGTGCAACACCGCGAACGAAAATATGGTCGCACAAAATTTGGCATAAGTCGTTTTATCAAAGGTTATCTTGATTTATTATCCATCACCTTTGTTTCCAAATTCGGAAAACGTCCGATGCATCTTTTTGGGGCTTTGGGAAGTTTGTTGTTTTTCATCGGTTTCGTTATTGCAGGCTATCTTGCTTATGCCAAGATATTTATGGCAGCATATCGAATGACCGAAAGACCACTTTTTTATTTTGGATTGCTCGCGATGATTTTAGGTACACAGTTGTTCCTAACAGGTTTTTTAGCAGAACTCATCTCGTTGCAAACCCGTGATAAACAATCCTATCATATCAAAGAAACTATCAATTATAAATCAGAAAATATTATCTAATGAGGATTCACTTAGTATCAGGAGCTTGTGGATTTGTTGGTCGCAACATGGTAAAACGTCTATTGAAAACCACCAAGGATCATGTATTTATGGTGGATGATTTGTCTATTGGACGTCATCCTTCCGAATGGCTCGAAGATTTTGTTTCAGAGCCATTAGCAGATGCTGAAGTAATTGGCAACGAAAAAAGATTGATCTTTTGGAAAGGCGACTTTCGTAATCTGCTTTTTTATATGCGTGAAAATCCACGCTATATTCAGGAAAAGTATAATATTGATTTTGAGCGATTTGCTGATGTATTCCACTTTGCAGCCATTGTGGGTGGAAGAATGAAAATAGAAGGCGACCCCATGATGGTAGCCCTTGATCTTTCGATTGATGCTGAATTTTTTTACTGGATCACACAACACAAGCCCGCGCGTGTGCTTTATCCCAGCTCAAGTGCAGCTTATCCGGTAAGTTTGCAAACCACCACCGATGCCATTGCACTTTCGGAAGGAGATATTGATTTCAATAAAAACCTTGGAACTCCGGATATGACCTATGGCTGGTCGAAACTAACCGGAGAATTTTTAGCGCAGATAGCCGCCCAACACTATGGAGTGCCGGTTGTTTGCATCAGGCCATTCTCAGGATACGGCGAAGATCAGGAGTTAAGTTATCCTGTTCCGGCAATTGCTGCGCGTGCAGCAAAAAAGGAAGATCCCTTTGAAGTTTGGGGCTCCGGAAAGCAAGGCCGCGATTTTGTGCATATTGATGATGTGCTCGACTTTATCTTTTTACTTCTGGACAATGTAAAAGATGGTTCGGCCTACAACATTGGCTCCGGAAAACTTACGTCATTCCTCGAGTTGATCGATCTCTTTGCCAATATTGCCGGTTATCAGCCACAGATAAAGCCGCTGCTGGATAAACCGGTTGGCGTTCACTCGCGTTATGCTAATATGAAACTGGTGAATGAACGATTTGGTTGGAAACCCAAAATTTCGCTTAGAGAAGGAATGACAAGGGTTTATGAAAAGCAACTTAATAACCTCAAAAAGAAATAAATACAGGGGAGGACAACCGTCTTCCCTTGTTCATTTTCAGACGAAACAGCATGAAACGAATCATTTGTTTTGGTCCGGGACCGAGATTTAAAGGTGGGATTGCAAATTATAATACATCTTTAGCAAAAGCTTTTGATAAACAAGAAGATACGGAGGTTCATATCGTTAGCTGGACACAGCAGTATCCGGCCATTATTCCACGGGATTTTATTGATAGAAAAAGTCGCAAAGATCAATTGGAAGGAACAAAGATTAAAGTTCATTACCTGACAAATTATAACAATCCCATCACCTGGAGAAAAACAGTGAAAGAAGTTGCTGCGCTTAAACCTGATCTTGTTGTGTTTCAATGGGCTATTGCGGTGCAGGGCTTGCCTTTGGGTGTTATTGCTTCCAGGCTGATCCGAAAGAAAATAAAAGTTGTTTTCGACCTGCATTTTGTGATTCAAAAGGAGGGAAGTGCACTGGATAACCGGTTTACTGCTTTTGGAATTAAATCAGCTGCTTCCTATGTGGTTCATGCCCGTCAGACAGCCGAACAGCTTCAGCAACTTTTCCCAAAAACGAGATTTGATATCCGGACGCATTTTAAAGAACTTCCTGTTGGCTCAAAGCCGGTTCTTCAGCTGTATCATCCTGTTTATGATATGTTTAAACCTGATCCAAACTTTGACAAAAACAAAGTAAAACAGGAATTGGGATTAAAAGATCATGTGTTTCTGTTTTTTGGTTTTATCAGAAAATACAAAGGTTTACATCAGGCCATTGAAGCATTTGCAAAGCTTTCGGAGCAAAGAAAAGATGTGAGTTTACTCATTGTGGGAGAGTCCTTCTGGCAAACCCTGGATACTAACAAGTGGTCGACAAGAATCAAGAATCAGTTGTTTGGAATAGCAAAATCACTGTTTCTCAGAAAGCAGGATGATGAGCGCAACTATAAGCCTCTGGAATTAATTTCAAAATACAAATTAGAAGATAAAGTAGTGATTGTTAATGAATTTGTGCCAAATGAGGAAGTGCATAAATACTTTCAGGTCAGCGATAATCTGTTGCTATTTTATCTGACTGCAACTCCTTCGGGGGTGGAGTCAATTGGATACAACTTTAAAATGCCAATGCTGGCTACCAAAGTCGGTCATTTTGTGGATACAGTAAAAGATGGTTATAATGGTTATCTTGCTGAAAATGAAATAGCTTCAATGGTTAATATCATGGATAAAGCGATTAAAAAACCCATTCCTAGAGAAAATATTGCTGAAACAGCGAAGTTGATGAGTTGGTCAAACTATGCAGCCCAAATACGAAAATTGATCTGACAAAAAAACCGGCCAAGCAAATTGTTTAGCCGGTAAATTCTAATTTCGTTCTAGTCCTAGAAATCATCATCAAAATCATCCTCGAAATCATCATCTGCCAGTTCAAAATCTTCCTCCCAGTCGAAGTTATCATCATCTAAATCAACTTCTTCCAATTCTTCAATTTCCTCTTCGTCAAACATTTCATCCTCATCGTCAAAATCATCAAATTCTATTTCATCGGCTTTGAATTTAGCTGACTTCAACTCCTTCATTACTGCCGGAGAAACATAGAACTCATCAATGTTTTCTGAGCAGAAATTCAGATACTTAGGATCTTTAACATAAACTTCTGCCAAGCTTTTACCTTCATATTTTCCGAAAGTAAAAACAGCATCCACATCATAAAATTTCATGGTAAAATTTTCAGTTTGTACTAACATACAGTATTTTAACGCCTTAGTTTTTGGAATAAGAAAGCTTTATTTTTTTGCAAACATATTATTTTTTGAAAACAAAATAGACGGCCAACACAAGAAAAATTAAAGCAATGAAATGATTCCATCTCAGCGTTTCATTTTTAAACATGATCAGCGAAAAAAGAACAAAGACAATTAAGGTTATAACTTCTTGTATTACTTTTAATTGCATCAGATTGAACGGCCCGTTGTTGCCTGCATAACCAATTCTGTTGGCAGGAACCTGAAAAATATACTCAAAAAGTGCCAGCGACCAACTAAACAAAACGACAGCTACAAGCCCGTATTTGGTGAAAAAACTCCAGTCTTTAAACCTTAAATGGCCGTACCAGGCCAGCGTCATAAAGATGTTCGACACCAAAAGCAAAAGGATTGTAGCTATGGATTTCATTTCAATAATTAACTGGTATTCAATATATTACCCTCGTCATTAAGACTCAGATAAATAGGCCGGCAAAGATGCATTTTTTTTCAATTCAAAGCCTAAAATAAAACACCTGTTATTCTGGAAAAAATCCTGTTGTTTGTTTTAAATTCCTGTTGACATGCAACCGTTTTCGAAGAAAAAATTTTCAAGAACAAAGACTTCACATTTCGATTAAACGGTTTAAAAACCAGCCATTAAAAGTCATATTAAAGCGTAATCTTTCAAAAGTGACTATGACGGCGAATTAAAAGTGTTATTTTTGTTCCAAAATTCCAAAGATGCATATGCAGAATATCATAAAGGCATCCATTGACCTGAAACAACTTATACTCAATGACTTATCACTACAACATCGCCTCGAAAAAGCTATTGGCCTGTGTGTAGCAAGTTTGAAGAACGATGGAAAAGTACTTTTCTGTGGTAATGGCGGAAGTGCTGCCGATGCACAACATCTGGCTGCCGAACTTTCAGGAAGGTACTATTACGACCGACCCCCTTTGTATGCTGAAGCTTTGCACGTTAATACAAGCTATCTTACGGCTGTTGCCAATGATTACGATTTTGAAACAGTGTATAGTCGAATGGTTGAAGCCGCTGGACGCAATGAAGATGTATTAATCGCTCTGAGTACATCAGGAAATTCTGCCAATGTGATTAAGGCTATTGAAAAAGCAAACGAGATTGGCATGAAAACCATCGCCTTCACAGGCGAAAAAGGTGGAAAAATGAGAGAGCTCGTGCATGTTCTGCTAAATGTTCCATCCACTGATACACCACGCATTCAGGAAGGACATATCTTGCTTGGTCACATACTTTGTCAATTCGTTGAAGAACAAATATTTCCGAAGACTTAATGCCATTTTCGCTGGAACATATCACCCGTGACTGGACGCTTTTCCTCGACAGGGATGGCGTGATCAACGTCCGGCCTTTTCAGGATTATGTTAAAAAACCAGCTGATTTTCAATTCCTTCCGGGAGCAAAGGAAGCCTTAGCAATTTTAAGCAAATATTTTAAATACCTGATTGTTGTCACCAATCAACAAGGCATTGGTAAAAAACTAATGACGGAATCGGATTTGCTGGCGATTCATGAAAAAATGCAGCAGGAACTAGCATTAGAAAATGTAAGAATCGATGCCATTTATTATTGCACAATGCTTGCAAACGAGGCAAATAATTGCAGAAAACCTTCTCCTGTGATGGCACATCAAGCCAAAGCGGATTTTCCGGATATTGATTTCGGACATGCGATAATGGCAGGTGATACTTCATCAGATATCTTATTTGGACATCATGTTGGGATGAAATCAATACAGATTGGAAATGAGGAAGTTGATGTGAAACCAGATTTGAATTTTCCGGATTTACTTTCATTCGCAAAAATGCTCCAACTCAAAAAACAACACCATGTCGCCTGAATTAGTCCTGCTGATATTTTTAGGATATACCGCTCTGTTGATCGGAGTTTCGGTAATCACTTCACGCAGAGCAAATAACGAGAGTTATTTTGTTGGCAACCGCCAATCCCCATGGCTGGTAGTAGCCTTCGGAATGATTGGAACCTCGCTTTCAGGTGTTACTTTTATCTCTATCCCGGGTTGGGTGGGGAGCTCTCAGTTTAGTTATATGATGGTGGTTTTTGGCTATGTTGCTGGTTATGCCGTCATTTCACTGATTCTCTTGCCTCTTTATTATCGATTGAAACTCACTTCTATCTATTCCTATCTTGATCAACGGTTTGGTTTTTGGTCATATAAAACGGGAGCTTTTTATTTTTTAGTATCCCGACTTATTGGTGCTTCATTTCGTATGTTCTTGGTTGTAAATGTATTACAACAATTTATTTTTGATCACTACAACCTTCCGTTTTGGGTTACGGTTGTTATTTTTATGCTGCTGATAACCATTTATTCATTTAAAGGCGGAATCAAGACGATTATATGGACCGATATGCTTCAGACTATCTTTATGCTTACAGCCTTGATCGTCACTATCTATATCGTTTTAAATAAGTTAGATTTTAGTCTGGGTGAAATGATATCCCGGATAAATGAGCAGGGATATTCCAAAATTGTTATCAGCGACTGGCGGCACGATCGTTTTTATCTCAAGCAATTTTTCAGTGGAATGTTTATCACGATTGTAATGACCGGACTGGATCAGGATATGATGCAGAAAAATCTCAGCTGCAGAAACCTGAAAGATGCACAAAAGAATGTTACGAGTTTGAGTATTTTGTTGATTCCGGCCAATCTAATCTTTCTCTTTCTTGGAGCCAGTTTATATGTTTATGCAACCATTCATACGATTACAATCCCACAGTTGACTGATAACCTGTTTCCCGAACTTGCCTTTAATCATTTTGGAATTTTTGCCGGAATGGTGTTTTTCATTGGCTTGATTGCAGCTGCTTATTCCAGTGCCGACAGTGCCATCACCGCATTAACCACATCAGTTAGCATCGACTTTTTGGGTCTGGATAAAGTAAACAAGCGCAAACGCTATTTTATCCATTTTGCCATCACATTAATTATTCTGTCAATCATCATTATCTTTAGGGAGATTAATAATGAAGCCGTTATTGCCCAACTTTTTACAATTGCAGGCTATACCTACGGACCATTACTCGGACTATTTGCATTTGGTTTGTTTACCAAACACGCTCTTAATGATAGATTTGTACCTTTGGTCGCACTTTTAGCACCACTTTTAACTTACCTGGTCAACATCAATTCAAGCTGGTTATTTAACGGTTATCAATTTGGATTTGAATTACTTATATTAAATGGAATTTTAACTTTTACAGGACTTTGGATCATTAAAAAGCAGTCTCTAATCAAAACAACCCCATAATATGAAAAACTTCAGATTTATTGCGTTATCCGAAACGCTCGATCGGCAGATAGTGCCGGTAAATTATCCTTCGAATAAGATCTCCGACTATTACGGTTCAATGGTATTCAACCGCACTGTAATGCGTGAGTATCTGACAAAAGAAGCCTTTAAGAGTGTTGAACTCGCCATTGAAAAAGGCTTTAAGATCGATAGAAAAGTAGCCGATCAGGTGGCTTCGGCCATGAAAGCCTGGGCTATGAACCTAGGTGCAACACATTATACCCATTGGTTTCATCCGCTCACAGGATCAACAGCCGAAAAACACGACTCTTTTGTTAATCCGGCTGAAAATGGCCGGGCTATTGAGGAGTTTCAGGGAAACGAGTTAATTCAACAGGAACCTGATGCCTCATCTTTCCCGAGCGGTGGTATTCGCAACACCTTCGAAGCCAGGGGATACACAGCCTGGGATCCCAGCTCACCGGCATTTATCATGGAAAATACCCTTTGTATTCCAACAATTTTTGTTTCTTACACAGGGGAATCTCTTGATTACAAAACACCTCTGTTACGTTCGATGGAAGCCATTGATAAGGCAAGTACCAGACTGTGTCAGTTATTCGATAAAAATATCACAAAGGTTTACCCCACTTTAGGATGGGAACAGGAATATTTTTTAGTGGACAGTGCACTCTTCGCTGCCAGGCCTGATCTTGTATTGGCCGGAAAAACAGTGTTTGGCCATGCCTCAGCCAAAGATCAGCAATTAAGCGATCATTATTTTGGCACCATTCATAGCCGGGCACGTGCATTTATGCGCGACTTGGAAATAGAAGCACATAAACTTGGAATTCCACTTAAAACACGACATAACGAAGTGGCTCCCAGCCAGTTCGAATGTGCACCCGTGTATGAAGAAGCCAATGTGGCTGTTGACCATAACCAGCTTTTGATGCACCTGCTCGATATGGTTTCACGTAAACATCACTTCAAGGTATTGTTGCACGAAAAACCTTATGCCGTTGTTAACGGAAGTGGCAAACACAACAACTGGTCTTTGGCCACCAATACAGGTGTAAACCTGCTGACGCCAGGCAAGACAGCAATGGAAAACCTGCGATTTATTACTGTTTTGGTCAATATTCTAAAAGCCGTGCATACGCATGAATCACTCGTAAGAGCAAGCGTGGCTTCTGCAGGAAACGACTTACGTCTGGGAGCTAATGAAGCACCTCCGGCAATTATCTCAGCCTTTATTGGAGAACAACTTACCCGCACACTTGATGAAATTGAGCAATTGCCCTCACACGAAGGCATCACAAATGGCATGAACAAAGGTGCACTCAACAATATCCCAAAAATTCCGGAAATTCTGCTGGATAATACCGACAGAAACCGTACCAGCCCATTTGCCTTTACAGGTAACAAATTTGAATTCAGAGCCGTTGGTTCTCATGCCAATACGGCTAAACCTATGTTTGTCCTCAACACCATCATTGCTGATCAATTAAATCAGTTTTATGATGAAGTGAAAAATCTTACCGATCAAAACTGGAAAAAGGAAGATGCAATTTTTGAGGTAGTGAAACGCTATATCAAAGATTCAAAACCCATTCGTTTTGAAGGCAACAGTTATAGCGATGAATGGAAAGAAGAAGCTGCCAAAAGAGGACTTTCAAACACTCCCAATACGCCTGATGCAATCAAAGCATTTATCACTAAAGAGGTAATTGAACTCTTTGAGCGCAACGAAGTTCTCAGTCATAGAGAGTTGTTGGCCCGCTACGAGATAAAACTTGACAAATACATCCGTAAAATCCAAATCGAATCGCGCCTGATCAGTGATTTATCTATAAACCACATCATCCCCACTGCCATAAAATATCAAAACACCCTTATCGAGAATGCACGCGGGTTAAAAGATGTCCTGGATTCGAAGACCTATGTTAAGTTAAGTCGCAATCAGGTTCAGAACATCAAAGAAATTTCTGATCATATTGCTACCATCAGGCAATATGTTGAAGAAATGACGAGCGAGCGTAAAGTGGCTAACCATCTGCATGAAGCAGAGCAAATTGCGCATCATTATTGTTATCAGGTGAAGCCTTATTTTGAGAAAATCAGATATCATGTGGATAAACTCGAAATGCTGATTGACGATGGCTTATGGCCGCTGCCGAAATACAGGGAGCTTTTGTTTATCAAATAATCATAACATAAGGAGGCAGGCAGCTGTCTCCTTTTTTGTTTGCTAAAATTTGAACGGAAAAAATCGGAAATGACAAAAAACACTTAAATTTGGAGAATTATGGCAATCGTCTCCCAAAAGCTTAATTTATGAATGCATTCAGCCAAAAAAATAAATTTGTATCAATATTGACAGCAATTTTGCTGTTAATTGCTTCGAAAGGATACGCACAATTTACTGTGACCAGCGCAAAGAATGGATTACCCGGCCAAACTGAAGGGATTTTTTACGCACTTCCACGAACAACCTTAAAGTTTGATTTTATTCTTGAGAAAACTGTTTCCTTTAAAGGACCTTACAGCCAGTTTGCTGAAAGGATGCTTGGTGTTCAGGATTTTGTGACCGAAAACTCAAGCTCGTACCGTATTTTGGATCTGATCCTTACACCAATAACTGAGCCCGATCCGGATGCTGTTTTCTATGTGCGGTTTGATGATCGGGCTTCGAAGGATGATCAGAAAATTCCATTTAGCTTGCAGTCAGATGGTATTTTATTGGGTGTTGGCTCTGAAACAATTTCACAAAATGCCGAAACACTTTCCGTTGAAAAAACCCTGGTGAATTCCCCGGAGGAAAAACGATTCAACTACTATGCAGAACGTAATCTTTTCCAGCGAATTGACACGATTGTCAGAAAAATCACAATTGACACCACTGTGATCAAATTGCCCGTGTTACATACTAGCTGGCAGGATCGCAACCCCGAACAAAAAGCCAGAGCAGCTGCAGATTATATCCAATCAATTCGCGAAGCAAGATATTTGCTGCTAAGTGGATATCAGGAAATAAATTATGGTAATAGCCTGATTTACATGGATAAACAACTTAAACAATTGGAAGAAGCCTATTTAAGTTTGTTCCTCGGAATCAAAGAACGTAAAATTGAAGAACATCCTGTTTATTATACACCAGTGCAAAATTCAGAAGGATTGGTGGCACTTGCCAGGTTAAATGACGAATTCGGAATCGTAAAATCCTCCGCCAAAGGCGAAACGATCCAGTTGGCGATCGAACCTATTGGAATAACACAAAAAATTCCCGGGATAGGGAAGGAGACACTTGAAACGGTAACAGTGATTAACAGCCTGCTCTACAGAAATCCTGAAATTGCTCAAATTGAGGTTTCATTCAAGGGAAAAACACTTCTAACTGACCGTATGCCAATACCACAATTAGGGAAAATAAGTGTTGCTCCGTTTAATAAAAACAAACTTAATTTTGACGCAAGAACCGGACAATTAATCAAACTGATTCGGGAATAATCAATTAAATAACAGCCTCCCGAATTTTAATCAGTTGTTCGATCAAAGGTTCAAGCCTGTCGAGCTTAAGCATATTGGCACCGTCTGATTTTGCTTTTGCCGGCTCCGGATGCGTTTCGATAAATAAACCATCAGCTCCCACAGCAATTGCTGCACGGGCAATCAATCCGATTAATTCGGGTTTGCCACCCGTAATACCTGAGGCTTGATTCGGCTGCTGCAACGAATGGGTAATATCCATAATTACAGGCACTTGCAATTGCTGCATCGTTTGAATATTCCTGAAATCCACAACCAAATCCTGGTAGCCGTACATATTACCTCTCTCGGTAAGCAACACCTGCTCGTTTCCTGACTGTTTCACTTTATCAACGGCAAAACGCATGGCCTCACCTGATAAAAATTGTCCTTTCTTGATATTGATGATTCTACCTGTTTTGGCAGCGGCTACCAATAAATCAGTTTGACGGCACAAAAAAGCCGGAATTTGTAAAACGTCAACAAATTCAGCTGCCATTTCCGCTTCGTTTGCGGCATGAATATCAGTAACAACAGGAATAGCAAAAGCTTCCCTTACATGTTTTAAAACATTTAATGCTTTTAAATCACCAATTCCGGTAAAGGAATCCAACCGGGAGCGGTTTGCCTTGCGGTAAGAACCCTTGAAAATATAAGGAATTTGGTAAGCTTTACATATTTTACTCACTTTTTCTGCAATCAAATATGGGGTTTCTTCATTCTCAATTGCACAGGGCCCTGCCATCAAAATGAATTGATTAGCCACATTACTTGCATTTAGCTGATCTAAGGTGAAAGGGAATTTCATGCTATAATTTCTTTGTATGATACTGATTTTGTGTAATATGGACTTTATCCACCGTTTTACCTGATTTACTGATAACAAAATACACTCCTGCAAAAATAACCATAGCAGCAAGAACCTCCTGAAAAGTTAGCTGATCTTTTTTATAATAAATTGCAATCATGCTTGCAAAAACCGGCTGCAAATAAATCATCACACTATTGGTAGCCGGATTGATATGCCGGAGTGAGTAATTGTTTAATAAGTAAGCCAGAAAAGTTGTAAAAACCACAACGTAAGATATTGACAACCAAATATTAACAGGAATTACATTCCAATTTTCGGCCAGAGCAGGAGGGAGGGTGATCGGAATTACATAGAGTGCACCAAAAAGAAAAATCCATCTCATCACAGTAAATGCTTGATAATGAAGCATTACCGGCTTTATTAACACCAAAAACAAGGCATAGGAGATAGCGTTAGCCATAACAAGCAGGTTACCTAAAAAATTTCCAGGTTCAAGATTTATTGTGCCAGAAGTGAGAATCAGAAAAGTTGCTCCGGCAGAACCAAGAATAATTCCCAATAATTTGCGCTTTGTAATATCTTCTTTCATAAGTAGTTGCGAAAATATTAAAACAGCAATAGGCACACCTACCATGATTATACTGGCATTGATTGGCGTGGTAAGATTCAATCCTTCAAAAAACAATATTTGATTGACAGCCACACCAAAAAATGCAGCAATAGCAATGCGTAATAAATGCTTTTTTTGAATTTGTTCGGATTTGGTAAAAGGCTTTAATATCCAGAAAAGCAGGGCAGCAACAATCACTCTGATCAAAATAATGGATCGAGGTTGTAAATAATCAGGCATTATCCCTTTGGCTATCACATAGTTAATCCCATAAATGAGGTTTGCAGTAAAAGCCGCTGTCAAAGCCAGATACCTGGTTTTCAAAACAAAAAATGCTTAGAATGGCAGATCACCTTCTTCGCTATCCATGCCAGGATCAATGTTATAATCACCGGCAGGAGGAAGGGGATCGGATGGAATGTCTGAACCGCCTAAACGATCGAATTTCCAGGGTTTGATGTCGGTGTACCAGCGACCGTTATACTCGCGTGACTCTACATTAATACTGGCTTTGATCTGTTCGCCTGGTTTAAAGGTAGTGGCTTCCTCAGCTTTATCTCCCCAACAGCTCAAACATACTTTTTTCGGAAATTGATCTTCTGTTTCAATGATCAGATCCTGCCGTACCCAGGTTCCGTTTTTTCCTTGTCCGGTTTGGCGTTGTCCTAATTGAACAACTTTTCCAGTGATCTCTAAACTCATGATATAGTGGGTTTTAAATTTCAGATTTTGTTTTTTTCGAACCAGTACGAAAAGTGACAAAGATAATCAAAAATTAAGCAAAGGAGTTTCAAATTTTGACTATCAGAACAAAGTGGATAGTAAACTGTTTAAGCACCATATACTTAAATGATGAAAAGATTACTTATACTGCTTGTAATATTATTCACCCAAATTTATTCAATTCAAACTTATGCCATGAATAGTTCTGAAAAAATGGATACAATTACACTTGGAGCCGGTTGTTTTTGGTGTACGGAAGCTGTTTTTCAACAATTAAAAGGAGTTGTTTCAGTTACTTCCGGTTATAGCGGAGGCAAAATTTCTAATCCAACCTACCGAGAAGTAAGTTCTGGTTTAACAGGCCATGCCGAAGTGATTCAGCTTGTATATGATAAGTCTGAGATAAGCCTTGAGGATATTCTGAAAGTATTCTTTAGAACGCATAATCCCACCACGCTAAATCGCCAGGGTGCTGATGTGGGAACGCAATACCGGTCAGCAATTTTCTATCATACCGATACCCAACGCAAAATTGCAGAAAAAGTCAAACAGAACCTGAACGAAGCAGCTATTTGGGAGGATTCAATTGTTACTGAAATAACTCCATTTAAAGCTTTTTACAAAGCTGAAGAATATCATCAAAACTATTATAATAATAATCCCAATCAAGGGTATTGCCAGTTTGTGATTGTTCCGAAGCTGGAAAAATTCAATCAGCTTTTTGAAGAGCTGAAGAAAGACAATTAACCAACTATATTTATTGTTTCTTTAAACATCTGTAATAGTGTACATTACTCAAAATTTTGCGTTTTACAAATGTTCTATAATTTATATTATGTAAACTTACAATTTCAAAATAAGAGGGCACAAAGAATCTATTCATGCCCTGCTTTCTTATTATATCGGAATTAGTTATTCAGTCCTTCCAATTTATCAGCCATATTAAAACGGGTGTAAATTGATTTCAAAACTGCGCGGGTTTCTTCGTTTTCGGGCTGTAACTCATTTGCCTTTTCAAGATGTGGTAAAGCTTTCTTAATAATTGCATTTGCCTCTTCTGTCAGCTTGTCATATTCAGCTGTTGCGTCCAGAGGCAAGTCGTTGGCTTTAACCTGAAGCTGATTACTCTGGTTGATATACAATGCACCCAGGTTGTAAATGGCATCATAATATTCAGGATTAATTTCGATCGCCTTTTCATAATACAACTCCGCAGAATCCATGTCAAACATGACTTCATTGCTTTCGTCACCATAAATGGTTCCCAGTACGAAGAAAATCGAATAATTTTGAGGATCCTTTTCAACAAGCAGTTTCAAATCGTCAACTACTTTAGCACCCTCACCTATAGCCAGATAAGCATTTATCTCTTCCAGCATTAAACCGGCATCATCAGGATACTTTTCACGACCGGTTTTCAGGGTGGCAAACATTGCATCTGTATTTCCCAGACTTCTGTAGGCCGAAGCCATGTTTTTATAAACATCTGCTTCTTCAAAGCCGAGATCCAGCAGTTCCTGATACAAACTGATCGACTGCTCAAATTTCTCTCCTCTTACTGCGGAAAGTGCTGCATTTAGAAGTGCCAGGGTATCAACTTTATTTACGTATTTACCAACCTCATACGACTTTTTAAACTTCTCGGAAGCCATAACAAAGTCTCCTTCATTGAAATCTTCGACACCATAGGCAAAGTATTGTTGTCCAATGGCTTCGATACGCGGATCTATGTCATCGGCTCTTTTTAATTTATCCTCAGGGTCTAATTCAAGAGCTTTCAGAAAAGACTCAAAACTCTTTTCCAAAGCATTATCATCCAACGATTTGAACTCTTCAGAAAAAACGAGATTCAAATAAATAATTCCTCTGTACATCCAGGTCTTTGAATCTTCACTTGTTTTAGGATGATTTACAGCTTTGTCAATTGATTCCTTTGCTTTATCGTACTGAGCGTTTTTATTGTACATAAAAGCATTCGTTCTTTCTGATTTTTGGGCAAAAACTGATGAAGCTATGATCAGCATTGCTACTAATACAATTAATTTTTTCATTTGTGTCAGTTTTAAAAGGTTATCATTTAGCATTCTGTAATTGAATTTATTAAAATGCCAACATCATGCCAAAATTTACCAATCAATTAATTTTATGTTAATCCTCAAAGTTTTCTTCTATTGTATCTTCCTGAATTTCAGTATTTTCGTCTTCTAATTCTTCCACTTGCTCTACTGAAACTTTAGCAACAGCAGCAATTTCATCCTGATCACGTAAATTAATCAGCCTAACGCCTTGTGTTGCTCTGCCCATGATGCGTAAGCTTTCGACGGCAATGCGAATGATAATCCCTGATCTATTGATAATCATTAAATCATCATTGTCAATTACGTCCTTTATCGCAATAAGATTGCCTGTTTTTTCAGTAACATTCAGGGTCTTCACACCTTTTCCGCCTCTGTTGGTTACCCGATAATCATCTAGTTTCGAACGCTTTCCGTATCCTTTTTCGGAAACTACCAGAATTGATGAATCAGCATCATTAATGCATATCATCCCTACTACTTCGTCGGCCGCAGAACCCAAAGTTATTCCTCTTACTCCTGAAGCATTTCTCCCCATCGGACGAACCGTAGATTCGTTAAAGCGAATAGCCCTTCCGGATTTCAAAGCCATGATCACCTCACTTGTGCCATTTGTAAGTCGTGCTTCCAACAACTCATCTCCTTCGCGTATGGTTATGGCATTGATACCATTTTGTCGCGGTCGTGAATAAGCCTCAAGGCTGGTCTTTTTGATCACACCTTTTTTGGTTCCTAAAATGATGAAGTTATTCTCAATATACTCTTGATCCTTAAGATTTTGAATATTCATAAAGGTCTTTACTTTATCGTTAGGATCGATATTGATTATATTTTGGATCGCCCTGCCTTTGCTTTGACGAGTTCCTTCGGGTATTTCAAACACTCTGAGCCAGAAACACTTACCATTCTCTGTGAAGAACAGCATATAATTGTGATTCGTGGCAATAAACAGGTGTTCAATGAAATCTTCGTCTCTGGCATCAGAGCCTTTGGAACCACGGCCTCCCCTTCCCTGACGTCGGTATTCGCTTAAGGCAGTACGCTTGATGTACCCCATATGTGATATTGTAACCACTACGGGTTCATCAGGAATGATATCTTCTATTTTGAAATCTTCAGCTGAGTAAACAACTGTTGACCGAGACTCATCGCCGTATTTTTCTTTGATAGCCAGCAATTCATTTTTAATTATTTCATATCTAATACTCTCATTTTCAAGTATTTCATTAAATCTGGCAATCTGTTTTAATATCTCATCATACTCTTCCTTGATCTTTTGAATCTCAAGACCGGTCAGACGTTGCAACCTCATTTCAAGGATTGCTTTTGCCTGAATCTCTGAAAGATTAAACTGACTGATCAGACCATTGCGTGCTTCTTCGGGTGTTTTTGAAGCCTTGATCAGTTCAATTACCGCATCAATATTGTTAAGCGCAATGATCAGTCCTTTGAGGATATGCGCTCTTTTTTCTGCCTCTCTCAACTCATATTTTGTGCGTCTGATAACCACCTCATGCCGGTGTTCGACATAATAATGAATGAGTTCTTTCAGGTTAAGCGTCCGCGGCCTACCTTTGACAAGTGCAACATTATTCACGCTGAAAGAAGTCTGAAGTGCTGTCATCTGATACAATTTGTTCAGCACAACATTCGAAACAGCATCCCTTTTCAGTTCGTAAACGATCCGCATTCCGTTTCTATCCGATTCATCGCGTATATCTGAGATACCCTCAATTTTTTTATCATTCACCAGATCGGCTGTTTTTTTGATCATCTCAGCCTTATTGACCTGATATGGAATAGAATTAGCAATTATCCATTCCCTCCCGCCGTGTTCCTCTACAACGGTTTCACCTCGCATCACAACGCGTCCTCTGCCGGTTTCAAAAGCCTCTTTCACACCTTCATAACCATAAATGATACCTCCGGTTGGAAAATCAGGTGCTTTGATATATTGCATCAGCTCGGGAATTGTGATTTCTCGGTTATCGATGTAAGCGATGGTACCGTCAATCACTTCCGACAAATTATGAGGAGGCATATTGGTTGCCATACCCACTGCAATACCGCTTGCACCATTAACCAGCAGATTAGGAATAGCAGATGGCAAAACGGTTGGCTCGGTAAGTGAATCATCAAAGTTTAATTGAAAATCAACCGTGTCTTTGTCAATATCACTGAGCATTTCTTCCGCAATCTTGCGTAATCGGGCCTCGGTATAACGCATTGCTGCAGGGCTGTCGCCATCAATTGATCCAAAGTTACCCTGACCGTCAACCAGCGGATACCTTAACGACCATTCCTGAGCCATACGTACCATGGCATCATAAACAGAGGAATCGCCATGGGGATGATATTTACCGAGCACCTCCCCTACTATTCTGGCGGATTTTTTATAACTTCTGTTTGAAAGCACACCCAGATCGAGCATACCATATAATACACGCCTGTGAACAGGCTTTAAACCATCGCGCACATCAGGTAAAGCGCGTGAAACGATCACCGACATTGAATAATCAATGTAGGCTGATTTCATCTGGTTTTCAATATTGACTTTTACAATTTTTTCTCCTTCAAAAACCTCTTCCATTCAAGTAAAATCTAAATTAGCCTTTTCCTATTTAATAAGTATGCAAAAGTACAAAAAATTAGTAGGCCAATCTCTTTCAAGTAAAATCAAATTAAGGAATGTTTGAACAATCGACTGTTAATATTTTTGTCAGGCGAACAATGTTGGACTGATTTTTGTTTCTACTTTTGAATCTTTATGCTAAAACACATACAAAAATTGGCGTTTTAGCGTTTAAAAATAACTGAAAGGAAAGCTATAACACACATAATATGGATGCAAAATTTTCTCCCCGCGTGCGCGACATACTAACTTATAGTCATGAAGAGGCACTGCGTCTTGGAAACAATTACATTGGTCTGGAACATTTGTTTTTAGGCATGGTACGCGATGGCGAGGGCAAAGCATTACAAATATTGAAATATTTTGGGATTGATTTGGATATCTTCCGTCGTCGGATTGAGGAAGCCATAAAATCACCCGAAACATCACACAAAGAAATCACCAATATTCCCCTTATCAAACAAACAGAGCGTGCACTGAAATTCACCTACATCATTGCCAAAGAGTATAAAAGTGACTTGATTAAGACAGAACATCTTTTATTGGCTATCTTGAGAGATAAAAACAATCTCATCACGCAAAACCTTGAGAGAGAAGGAGTTGATTTTGTTACTTTTAAAAATGAGTTAACCTTCATGTACACCGGAGAAGACAGAGACCGCGGGAAGGAAACTCCCAGAGCAGATTTTCCCGGCGAAGCTGCTGACGAAGATGAAATCAAGCCTGGCGGTGCAGGCAGTAAAAAAATGGCCGAAGCCAAGAGTAAAACCCCGGTGCTGGACAATTTTGGACGCGATTTGACGAAGGCAGCCGAAGAAAACAGATTAGACCCCATTGTTGGTCGCGAAAAGGAGCTCGAACGTGTAGCGCAGGTTTTAAGTCGTCGCAAAAAGAACAATCCGATCCTGATTGGTGAGCCAGGTGTTGGTAAATCGGCCATTGCCGAAGGATTAGCCCTGCGTATTGTTCAACGAAAGGTGTCTCGGGCTTTGTTCAACAAACGATTGATTATGCTCGATCTGGCTTCACTTGTTGCCGGCACAAAATATCGCGGACAGTTTGAGGAAAGGATGAAAGCCGTACTGAACGAGCTTGAAAAAAACCCTGACATCATCCTGTTTATTGACGAAATACACACCATTGTAGGAGCCGGAAATGCAAGTGGTTCACTGGATGCAAGTAATATGTTCAAACCGGCATTGGCCAGAGGAGAACTTCAGTGTATTGGTGCAACCACCCTGGACGAATACCGGCAATACATTGAAAAAGACGGTGCCCTGGAAAGACGTTTTCAGAAAATCCTGGTTGATCCAACAACTCCTGAAGAAACTGTTGAAATACTCAACAATATAAAGGAACGTTACGAAGATCACCATTTAGTAAAATACGATCAGGAAGCCATCGATGCCTGTGTTAAGCTAACGAACCGCTATATGTCTGATCGTTACCTGCCAGACAAAGCCATTGATGCACTTGATGAAGCCGGCGCAAGGGTTCATATTAACAACATTCATGTTCCGGTCGAAATTATTGAGTTGGAAAGCCAGATTGAAGAGACCCGCACCAGAAAAAACCAGGCCATACAAATACAAAAATTTGAAGAAGCGGCTATGTTTCGTGATAGTGAGCGAAAACTGATAGACACCCTCGAACAGGCCAAAAAACGCTGGGAAGAAGAATCAAAAATCCATCGCGAAAAGGTGGGCGAACAACAAGTGGCCGAAGTGGTTGCCATGATGACAGGTGTTCCGGTTCAGCGCATCGCTCAAAACGAAAGTGATCGGCTTATTCACATGGATAAAGAACTGGAAGATGCCGTGATTGGCCAGAATGAAGCAATAAAAAAGGTAGTGAAAGCGATTCGCCGTAATCGTGCCGGACTAAAAGATCCAAACAAACCAATTGGAAGTTTCATCTTTTTAGGTCCCACCGGCGTTGGAAAGACCTATTTGGCAAAGGTTTTGGCAAAATACCTTTTCGATTCCGAAGATGCACTCGTTCGTATTGATATGAGTGAGTATATGGAGAAATTCGCCGTTTCGCGATTGGTGGGAGCTCCTCCGGGATATGTTGGATACGAAGAAGGCGGACAGCTTACGGAAAAAGTAAGACGTAAACCTTACAGCATAGTACTGCTGGATGAAATTGAAAAAGCCCATCCAGATGTTTTTCATCTGCTGCTGCAAGTCCTGGACGATGGATTGCTCACCGACAGTCTTGGTCGCAGAGTTGATTTCAAAAATACAATCATCATCATGACATCCAATATCGGATCGCGACAGCTAAAAGATTTTGGACAGGGTGTAGGTTTTAGCACATCGGCCAAGCAATCCACCAAAACGACTTATGCCACCGGCGTGATTGAGAATGCCCTGAAAAAATCTTTTGCTCCTGAATTTTTAAATCGTATTGATGATGTGGTAATTTTTGAGCCCTTACAACGTGAAGCAATTCACAAAATTATCGACATCGAACTCGAACAGCTTTACAAGCGAATTAGCGAGATGGGTTATACGTTGAAGTTGACCGAAAACGCAAAAGATTTCATTGTCGAAAAAGGCTGGGATGAGCAGTTTGGAGCACGGCCGCTTAAAAGAGCCATTCAAAAATATGTAGAGGATTTATTGGCCGAAGAAATTATCAAAACAAAACTGAAAGCCAACGATCAGATTACTGTTGATTACGACAGCAAAAAAGAAGAAGTAATCATCAAAGTGAAAAATCCTGCACAAAAAGCTGTTGCTACAAAATAGTTTACTTCTACAAATATTTATTCAACCGATCTGAACAGTTTTTTTGTTTAGGCCGGTTTTTTTATCATTTCATTGGTTACTTTCGCGTCATGAAATTTCCAACTGCCCGTCTGATAAAGATAAAAGGACTTGTACAAGGTGTGGGCTTTCGACCCTATGTTTACCGCCAGGCCTTACGTTTTGACATTAAGGGTTGGGTCGAAAATAATAATGAAGGCGTTACCATCCATGCAGAAGCACGTGAAGATGATTTGGTACATTTTGAAGCAGCATTGAAATCTGAAATCCCGGAAGCGGCAAGCATCAGCGTATTCAGCATTGAAATAATTGATTTTCATGCTTTTGAGGATTTTTCCATACGAAAAAGCAGTAACCTTTCGAATGAGATAACTGAAGTAAGTCCTGATATTGCAGTGTGTCAGGCCTGTCTGAATGACATGACAACACAGCCTCATCGCCAACAATATCCCTTTATTAATTGTACAAATTGCGGCCCGCGTTTTTCAATTATTAAGGATCTCCCCTATGACAGACATCAAACAACAATGCAGGTTTTTAAACTTTGCAAAACCTGCGAAATGGAGTATTCAACCATCACCGACAGACGATTTCATGCTCAACCGGTTGCCTGCCTGCATTGTGGCCCTGCTTATCAATTAGATGATGGAAAACATATAACCGACGGAAAAGTGCTCGCAAATCAATTGGCAAAACAAATTGACAGGGGTGAAATAATTGCCCTCAAAGGGATGGGTGGCTATCATTTAGTTTGCAATGCTCTTAATGAAAAAACTGTAAAAGAATTACGTCTTCGCAAACTTCGTGATGGCAAACCAATGGCAGTGATGGTGAAAGATATTGCGATAGCTTACAAATATTTCTATTTGACCAATGAGGAAGTTAAACTGCTTACCTCCTGGCGAAGGCCGATTGTGCTGCTCGAAAACAGACTGTCTCTGGCACATTCTGTAAGTGCTGGATTATCCCGAACAGGAGTAATTCTGCCTTATATGCCTTTGCATTATCAATTGATGTCGGCATTAAAAACAAATGCCATCGTGCTTACAAGCGGTAATGTTTCGGATGAACCTGTAATCATAAATGATGCTGAGGCAAAAGACAGTTTGACCGCAATTGCTGATCATATTGTAAGCTATAACCGCGAGATATATAACCGGACAGATGATTCTGTGGCAATTGTTGTGAACCAAAAAGCAAGGCTAATCAGGAGAGCCAGAGGTTATGTACCTCAGCCCATAAATCTTAAACTGAATACAGAAGGAATTTTTGCGGCCGGAGCCGAACTCGTCAACACTTTTGCAATTGGCAAGGGAAAGCAAGTAATTATGAGTCAACATATTGGAGACTTGAAAAATGCTGAAACGCTGGCATTTTACGAAGAATCCTTTGAGCGATTTAAACGTCTTTTCCGTTTTGAACCTGATTTGCTTGTAAGTGATTTGCATCCTGATTATTTATCCACACGATTTGCGCTAGAACAAAACACACAACTCATTCAGGTTCAGCATCATCATGCACATCTGGCTTCGGGCATGGCAGAGCACGAACTGGATGAAAAAGTAATCGGTATCATACTGGATGGCACCGGTCTCGGAACAGATGGTAACATATGGGGAGGAGAATTTTTTGTTGCAGATTTAAATGAGTTCTCAAGGGATTATTACTACGATCCTATTCCGCTTCCGGGAGGCGATCTGGTAACAAAACAGCCCTGGCGTACAGCTTTTTCGTATCTTTATCATTATTTCGGACTGCCGTTATTCATTGAAGAAGCCGCCATTGATTTGCTTCCTGACGAGAAACAATTGCCCCTACTGATGCAAATGGTTGACCAAAAGATAAACAGTCCGTTGAGCTCAGGAGCAGGACGATTATTTGATGCTGTTTCGGCCTTGCTGGGTATTTGTCGCGAAAGCAGCTTTCATGCAGAGGCCCCCATGCGTCTGGAAGCAGCCATAAACAAGCAGTGCAAAGGGAAATATCTCTTTGAAATAGCAGATCAAAAAATCAATTTCAGAAAGCTATTTCACCAAATCTTACAGGATATCAACCAAAATGTTTCTGTTGGAGAAATTTCTGCAAAATTTCATAACACCTTAATAGCGATAAACATACGCATCTCAAAGTTATTAAGAACTCAATATAACATCAATAAAGTGGTTCTGTCAGGTGGAAGTTTTCAAAATGCTTACCTCTTGGCACAGACCGAAAAATTACTGACTGAGCAAGGGTTTAAGGTTTATGGTCAGGAGCAGTTTCCATCCAATGATGGCGGAATTGCCCTCGGACAAATAGCCATTGCTGCAAAAAGAAGGCAACTTGGCTTGTGTTGATGTAGTTGTTAATTTAGAATAGTTCTTAATGATTCAAGCGATTGACTTATAAACATAAAAGTTATTTTTGCTGCAAAAGCATTTAATATGATTGACAACATACTGTTTATCCTCCTTCATGCTGATCATCATCATTTTCCTGTCTCTGCCCCTCTCCTTATTGGCTTGTTTGCCAGCGTAATGCATGTGGTTTCAGGGCCTGATCACCTGGCTGCTGTAACGCCACTTGCCATCGAAAACAAATTAAAGTCATGGGCAATAGGGTTGAGCTGGGGTTTGGGACATACATTCGGCATGTTGCTGATTGGGGTACTTTTCATCTATTTCAAGCAATATATTCCGGTAGATGCTATTTCTGCATACAGTGAGATATTAGTGGGACTGGTGTTAATCGGAATTGGACTTTGGGCATTTTGGCGTATTTTTTTCCGTTCACGAAAGGTTCATGCCCATCCACACAGTCATACCGATGCTGAGGGCAAAGTTTATACCCACGTTCATGCCCATGACCATCCAGCTCAAAATGTTCATGCCCATAAACATCCTGACCAGATCAGGCAAAACAGCATTTCGGCCTTAATCATTGGGTTAATTCACGGGCTTGCAGGTGTTTCTCATTTGATTGGTGTGCTCCCGACACTTGCGTTTCCTTCAAACTTCGATTCAGCTTTGTATCTCACCGGTTTTGGGCTAGGTACGATTGCTGCGATGGTGATTTTTTCTTTTTTGCTGGGATACGTTTCCTATCAGTCAAGCGAAAAGGCCAAGCCTGTAATATTCAAAACGATACAATTCATTGGTGCATTTGCTTCACTGGCAGTTGGCGTCTATTGGATTGCATTAACGCTCTAAAATATGCGATTTATCAGAAAAATCTTGATGATCCTTTTTTTTGTTTCGGGTAATTTGTTGGTTGCACAAGAGGAATCACCTGTTCAAAGGTGGTATTTGGGTTTAAGTATTGGAGTCGGTATGATGGATATGAATTCTAATTCCATTGACTTAAATGTGATAAATCATACCAATCCGGTAGGTGGAATTTTTGTGCAATACCAGCTAAACGAGCAATTATCCCTCAGATTGGGAGCCGAATTTGACAAGCGCGAATTTGGTTTGCAATTGGGTTATCAGGGGATGCGCTACGACGACACTTCTACCTATATCTGCTATTCATGCAGCTACGAATACAATAATACATATTCCAACTATTATTTAACTTTTCCACTTCTGTTTCAATACAGTAAATCAACCAATAAGTTTGCCCTTAACTTTAAAGGTGGTTTGTATTATTCATTTCTGCTTTCATCCTATCAATATGGATATGAGGAACTTTACATCGATCCGGTAGAGGGTCTTCCCTTTTATCATCTCGACAACAACATCGAACCCGGATTGTTTAGAATTGTTTACCGTGGCGAAACAGAGAATATAATAAACACCTATGATGCGGGAATAATGCTTGGTATTGGCGGCACCTATGTGTTAAGCAATAAAATGGCAATCTTGCTGGAAGGCAATATGCAGGTCGGATTTCAGAGCGTGTTCCTAAATCCGACCATGATAAGCATGATGCATCGCTCATTTCAACTCAGGGGCGGGCTGATTTATCGTTTAAATCTTAATCGCTTTCGGCAATGAAGACTGTGTTGCCAGAACGAACCGTCGAACGTTTGAGCCTTTATCGGCGCATACTGTTGAACTATCAATACCTGGATCATGCTTATATTTTTTCACATAATCTGGCCAGATTTCTTAAAACGAATGCAGCAACGGTAAGACGCGACTTGATGCTGATTGGCGTTGAGGGAAATTTGCACAAAGGTTATGTGATTAGCGAGCTGGTCGAAAAAATTAATGAAGCAATTGATCCTGATAGAACCGAAAAAGTGGCTTTTATTGGAATAGGCGAGCTTGGACGTGCAGTGTATGAATATTTCAACCAAAACGATGCCCGGTTGCAGGTTGCTGCTACATTTAGGTTTGGAAGCCAGACTAGCAATCAAATTGAGGATATTCCATGCTATAATATGGTAAACCTGCCCACAGTGATAAACAAACCAGGGATTAAAATTTGCGTTGTGGCTGTCACACTCGATTATGTAAAGGAAATCAGTACAATTCTTGCCCATTCCGGTGTTCTGGGAATCCTCAACTTTAGTTCGGCCTTACTGCAATTGCCGCCACATATTTATGTAGAAAACTACGACATGATCACGAAACTAGAAAAAATAGCTTATTTCATGAATAAGGCAGGCAATATTTCAAACCAATAGATACTCAATTCTTTTTAAAAGGTGCATCCGGTTCTTTGGCCATATGATTGAAAACCAGCTTATCAACCCAGGCCGGGAAAAACTTATTCAACCAAACTGTTAATTTTCCCTGAGCCGTTAGTACCAGTGTTCTTTTGCGTTTTTCAATGGCATCAAGTACATGAACAGCCACTTCTTCAGCTGTCATCATTTTCGATTCATCTCGTGGCGATTCGCCCTGCTGACTGCCATCAGCAGCCAGGGCAGTGTTGCGAATGTTGGATGCCGTGAAACCGGGAAAAGCCATCAAAACATGTAATCCGGTTTTCAGATTCTCTATTCTTAAAGATTCCATAAAGCCCAACATCGCAAATTTGGACGCTGAATAGCCAGTACGGGCTGGCAAACCTTTTATGCCGGCAATTGAAGAAATCCCTGCCACACTACCTTTTTGTTTGAGCAGGTAAGGCAGCGCAAACTTAGTGCAATACACTGCACCCCAAAAGTTTACATTCATCAAACGATGAATAACTGCCGGATCGGTATCCACAAAAAGTGCACGCATCGAAATGCCGGCATTGTTGATCAGCACATCGATTTTTCCATAAGCCTTTAGCGTCTCAGCAATTAGTCGTTCGCAATCTTTCATTACCGAAACATCTGTTTCACAAACTTTTACTTTTGTGTTTTCCATTTCCAATAAATGGCCGAGAGCTTCAAGTTTTTTGATGTTACGCGCTGCCAGCATCAAACTGGCTCCTCTCGAAGCCGCCTCAAAAGCGAGTGCTTCACCAATCCCGGAAGATGCTCCTGTAATTATTACAACTTTTTGATTTAAACTTTGCATGGCAAAAAGGGTGCTTTTTAAATAAAATCGGGAGTACAAAATAACGGATTTTGGCATTACGATGAAAAACAGAATGACTATCACTATTAAAATTTCTAGCTTTGCTCAAAAAAAGAGATGCTCAGTAACCGTCAACTTTTCAGTCATTACCTTGGTTTGCCTTCCGTTGTTAACGATCCATTGGAAATTGTAAGAGCGGCAGGCATTTTTCTGTTTGATGATAAAGGTGAAGCCTATGTCGATCTTGTTTCAGGGGTTTCGGTTAGCAACACGGGTCACCTGCATCCCCATGTGGTAAGTGCCATAAAACATCAGCTTGATCAGTATATGCACACCATGGTTTATGGAAAGTTTGTGCAGTCGCCGCAAATTAAACTGGCTCAGAAACTTGCCGAACTATTACCCGAAGGACTACAGAGTATTTTCTTTGTAAACTCAGGGAGCGAAGCCATCGAAGGAGCATTAAAACTTGCCAAACGTATTACCGGCAGAGCCGAAATGATCAGCTTTAATAATGCCTATCATGGTGGCACTGCCGGTGCCTTGTCAATGCTCGGACACGAAGGACTTAAAGGTGCTTTCAGACCGCTTTTGCCCGCCGTAAAACAGCTCGATTTCAATAGTTTTGAACAACTCAATCGTATCACACAGAAAACAGCCTGTGTTTTGATCGAACCCATCCAGGCAGAAGCAGGCATTATTTTACCAGAAAAAGGATTTTTACAGGCACTCCGAAACCGTTGCGACCTAACAGGAACATTGCTGATATTCGACGAAATCCAGATGGGCTTTGGTCGCACCGGAAGTTTGTTTGCTTTTCAGCAACTCAATGTTACTCCCGATATCCTTTGCATGGCAAAAGCAATGGGAGGCGGAATGCCATTGGGTGCATTTGCTGCTTCCCGGATTATGATGAAAGCCCTTACTTTTAAACCCGAATTAGGCCATATCACAACCTTTGGTGGACATCCTGTAAGTTGTGCAGCGGCGTTGGCATCACTCGAAGTGTTATTGAACGAAAAACTCATCGAACAAGCCGATGCCAAAGGAAAAATTTTTGAGAAAGCTATTCAGGATCATCCTTATATCAAAACAATTCGACGAAAAGGCCTGATGCTTGGAGTTGAGCTTCAGCCGAATATCCCGATCGGAAGGTTTTTGAAACATTTGCAGAAACATCATTTGATTGTCGATCAATTTCTTTTTCATGCCCACGCCTTCAGGATCGCTCCGCCTTTGACAATCACTTCTGAAGAAATCAATCAAGTAGTGACGATGATTGGGGAAGCATTAAATACCTTTGATCCCAATGCATAATCAGAATCAACTTCAGGATAAACAATTAGTTAAACTGATATTATCTAAAACGTTGATTATACAGAACTTATTAAATGCGCTTAAGCTTCGATCTTGATTTCCCTCCGGTTGACCAGGCCAATGACGCCGGACTGCTGGCAATCGGTGGTACTGTTAGTCCGGGAAACTTGCTTCTGGCCTACTCCAAAGGAATCTTTCCCTGGAATGTAGAAAGTGAGCCGGTGATGTGGTGGTCGCCAGATCCAAGAATGGTACTCAAACCACAAGATTTTAAAGCATCGAAAAGTCTAAGAAAACTTGTACGTGAAGCTAATTACAGCCTCAGAATAGATACTTGTTTTGAAAATGTTATGATCAATTGTGCTTTCAACCTTCGGAAAGGTGAACGAGGAACCTGGATTACGGCTGATCTGACCGATGGATTTGTAGCACTTCATAAAACGGGATTTGCACATTCATTCGAGATTTTCATGGATGAAAAACTTGTTGGCGGGCTTTATGGCTTGGCTATCGGGCAGGTTTTTTTTGGTGAATCCATGTTTCATAAGGTTTCAAATGCTTCTAAACTTGCCTTTTATCATTTAATCGAATTTCTGAATCGAAATAATTTTAAACTCATAGACGCCCAGCAGGAAACACAGCATTTAAAAAGTCTCGGGGCGTATGCAATCATGCGCGATGAATTTGTCAGTTTATTAAACAATTATGTCAATCAACCAAGTTTATGTGGTAATTGGGGGAAAGGGCAAACCCGATATTTTCGCTTAACCTTGTGATTTTTAAATCACCTGCTTTTCGTAATTTTACACAAATTTTTTTTCATGCCAAACGAATCAATGAATCGGAATAAATTTATGCAGATGGCCATAGATTTGGCTGCTTCCAATTTAAAAAGTGGAAAAGGCGGGCCTTTTGGAGCGGTGATTGTAAAAAATGGTGAAGTGGTTGGAAAAGGCTCAAACGAGGTAACATCAACGAATGATCCCACAGCCCATGCCGAAGTTGTAGCCATTCGCAATGCTTGTAAAAACCTGAACACCTATCAATTAGAAGATTGTGAAGTATATGCCAGCTGTGAGCCTTGCCCCATGTGTTTGGGAGCTATTTATTGGTCAAGAGTAAAAAAACTCTATTTTGCTGCAACCAGAGAAGATGCTGCAAATGCCGGATTTGATGATTCCTATATTTACAATCAGGTGCCTTTGAAGCCTGAAAAGCGCGACATAGGCAGTGTTCAGTTAATGAGGCCACAAGCCGTAAAGGTGTTCGAAAAGTGGATCGCAAGCGAACAAAAGATCCCCTATTGATGAAAGCCTCAAATCCTTTTATTGCTGAAGCTGCACACAAAATAATCGAGGCAAACCATGCCATTGCTTTCACAGGTGCCGGTATTTCTGCGGAGAGTGGCATTCCACCTTTTCGAGGCGAAGGAGGAATTTGGAATACTTACGATCCCATTGTGCTGGATATCAGATATTTTTTGAGTAATTACGAGCAATCCTGGCAGGCAGTCAAAGCCATTTTCTACGATTTTTTAAGTGATAAATACCCGAATCCTGCACATGAAACCCTGGCAGCCTGGGAGAAATCAGGCATCCTTAAAAATGTGATTACACAGAATATTGACAACCTCCATCAGCAAGCAGGATGCACAAAAGTTATTGAATACCACGGTAATGCACAACGCTTGATTTGTTTGGATTGCCGACAGGAATTTGAAGTGAAAAAATGGGTTTTTAATGCAAAAGCTCCAATTTGCACAAATTGTAATGGAAAACTGAAACCTGACTTTATCTTTTTTGGCGAACGAATTCCCGAACAGGCAACAAATGAATCACTTAACGAAGTGGAGAATTGTGATTTAATACTTTTGATTGGTGCATCCGGCGAGGTAGCACCCGCCAATCAATTACCTTTAGTTGCAGCTCGTAATGGTGCTTATGTAATTGAAATTAATACAGATAAAACTCATTACACCCAATCAATCGTTGACCTCTCACTCAGAGGCTCCTCCGCAAGTTTATTACCCAAAATTGCTGATATCATTCAGCATGAAAAATTTAATATTGAATAAAATGAAAAGCTTAAAAACACTGTTAACCTTTACTTTTTCGCTCCTGTTTCTTTTTAATAAGGCACAAGTGAGCGATCACAGCATTCAAAAACTGGACTCCATTTACCAAAAAGCACTGATCGATTGGAATGTTCCCGGTATGGCTATTGCCATTGTTAGCGATGATTCAGTCTGGTTATCAAAAGGTTACGGTGTAACTGATATCACAACCCGTCAGGCAGTTGACGCCAATACACTTTTTGCCTTGGCTAGTAACACCAAATCTTTTACAAGCACAGCACTGGCCATGCTTGCAGACGAAAGAAAGATTAGTTGGAACCAAAAAGTGGTCGAAATTTTGCCCTGGTTCAAAATGTATAATCCCTATGTTACTGCAGAAATGACAGTGGAAGACCTTTTAAGTCACCGAAGCGGACTCAAAACTTTTTCGGGCGATCTGATCTGGTATGGAAGCACTTATTCAAGAGAAGAAATCATTCAAAAAATCCAGTATTTAAAGCCAGTTTATGGCTTCAGAGAACATTTTGGTTATTCAAACCTTATGTTCATCACTGCCGGTGAACTAATTCCGGCCCTTACTGGTACAAGTTGGGATGATTTTATTCAGAATCGTATCCTTAATGCACTGAATATGAAGCGTTCGACCCTGCATGTTTCTGGCCTGCACAATCTTGATAATATTGCGCAACCTCACACCTATGTTAACGGTGAACCCAGACAAATTCCCTGGCTTGACTGGGACAATATGGGGCCGGCCGGCTCACTCATTTCAAGTGCCAATGATATGGCTAACTGGCTGCAAATGAATCTGTCAAAAGGTGTTTTCGGTCAGGATACTTTGGTGAGCAAACGTCAATTATTCGATCTCTGGTCGCCCAGGACAATTCTTGATGTTTCGCCCGGATCAATGGCCATGTTCCCCGAAACAAACTTCAAAAGTTATGGTTTAGGCTGGTCTTTAATGGATTACAATGGATATAAAGTGATAGGACACAACGGCGGTTATGACGGGATGATCAGCCAAACGTTTTTTGTTCCGGAAGCTAATGTGGGAGTGGTAATCATGACCAACGCCCTCTCCACTTTGTATTATCCGCTTTATTATCACACGCTCGATGAACTTTTAAATGTTGAAAAGAAGCGCAACTGGAACGATGAATTACTGCAAATGATCCAAAAGAATGAGGAAAGAAAAAAGGAACAACTTCAGGCTGAAGAGGCTAAACGTGTTCTGAATACCAAGCCTTCCCTCCCACTCGATCACTATGCAGGAATATTTGGAGGAAAAATATACGACACCATAAGTGTAACGTTGAATAACAATCAACTGGAACTTCAGTTTGCCAGAAGTCCTCAATTTTTTGCAATCTTAAAACACTGGCATTATGACACCTTCCAGATAGAATTCGAGGCCTTCCCTTCTTTGCCAAAAGGCTATGTGACTTTTGAGATGGACCGAAAAGGACATGTTTCCGGCATCGAAATATTTCTGGATAACCCTGACTTTGATTTCACTGAATTTGATCTGCAAAAGCTTAATTAAGCAAATCAAACTACCGGTATTTTCTTTTCATTTTTGTAAGACCAAACATTGACTCCTATGGCTATTGCCAACGAAACTAATGCTACGGTAAAAGTAGTGATCAAGCCAAATTTTTCGTAAAAAAACACGCCAATGGTGGGTGCAAAAAGTGCTCTGAATCCGGTTAAAAACAAATGAACTGATTGATAAGTACCCGCTTCTTCTGCTTTGCAAAAATAAGCCGAACCAATGTTCCATAACAACACCATTGTTGCAGCAAAAACCCCATGTGCGAGTATATAGCAAATGAGAACATAATACAACTTGATACCTGCTATTTCAGTATAGGCTGGAATCCAAACTGTTAGCATTAAAAAGAAAATGTAAAGAAAAATAGAGCTGTAGGTCAACACCGAAAACTTACGTGGATCAAGGTTTCCGAGCAATCCTCCAAAATATGGCAATAATAGGATAGCCAATACATTATATGCGTTTTTATAAAAAGCCATACTGCTGTAATTCAAATCTAGTCCTTCATAAAAGAAAATCGCAATCACCGTTACAGATACCATAAACGAAAAACCGTAAAACATAAAACCAATTTCAAAATGACGATAAGGTCTGTTGGTTTTCAATATCTGAATCATATCCCTTGCAGAGGCTTTGACGGAAACCCAAAAATTTTGCCTGTAAAGCACGATTCGCTCTTCAATACGTATCAATGAAAGCAGCCATAATCCAATCATACTCAACAGCCCTGCCAAAGGGAGACTCCACTTGAAAATATAATAATTCTGATCGAGCAAAACCCCATAAACAAAAGTGACAAGTAACATCACAATTTTATTCACAGAGGTAGCATAGCTGTATAATTTTCCAAAATGCTGGTGATCATAATTATTCTTTAATAAAAAATTAATTGTTGGGTTAATCACCAGTGCACCAAGATAATAGATCAGGAAAATTCCAAGAAAAACAAGGTGATAGATCGAAGAATTTATATAGGCAGACGCTTCTGATGGAAAAAACGCAAGTGCGAGTAGTGGCACACGGGTTATCAATGCAGTCTTACGCAAAAGAACAGCACGATTACTTACTCGTTTAAGCCATTCGTTCATGATGAAAAGCAAGATGAAAACAGCCATACTAAACTGAAAGAGCAGGCTCATCTGGTAATTGCTGCCTTGCATGCTTTTTAGAAATACAAACTCGTTGAGTGCTAAAATTCCCAATACAAACCCTTCGATGGTTGCATAGGTGGTGTGTAAATAAAAAGTACGTTTTTCGTCAGGATTTAGACGTGGCAAGGCCATGCTGCAATTTTGATGCGAAATTACAAAAAGCTGCTGTAGAATTCCCTTTGTAATCGTTGTTGAGTCCACTCCGAAAATTCAATTTGCCCTTTTCGGAGTGGTCTCAAGGTTTAAAATTTTGATCCTTTGGTAAAAACAATCCGTCATAAAACTTGTTTACATCTTACTAATAACCTAAATATGAAAACAATTATCTTATTGATTATAACACTCTTAACATCTTCAGGTCTGATGGCACAAAGTAGTTTTTACGATTTTGTGGTAAAAGACATTGATGGAAACGAATTTCCTTTGTCCAGTCTAAAAGACAAAAAAGTAATGGTGGTAAACACTGCAAGCAAGTGTGGCCTGACACCACAGTACGAAAAACTTGAAAAGCTTTATCAGGAATATGGTTCTGAAAGCTTTGTAATCATTGGATTTCCGGCCAATAATTTCTTGAATCAGGAGCCGGGAAACGAGGCAGAGATCAAAGAATTTTGCACCCTAAACTATGGTGTGAGCTTTCCAATGATGTCGAAAATTTCTGTTAAAGGTGATGATATCCATCCGCTTTACGAATGGTTGACCAGTAAAGAAAAAAATGGTTTTGAAGATTCAAGTGTCGGTTGGAATTTTCAAAAATATCTGATCGATGAAAACGGAAAACTGGTAAAGGTGGTCAAACCTCGCACCGATCCTTACGATGAAAGCATAATTTCCTGGCTAACCAATAAATCCGGCCAATAAGACCGGATTCAATTGGTTTTTTCATGATGGAGAGGTCGTCTAATCTTAGGTGACCTCTTTTTATTTTTCATAGACCAGTTCACCAGAAACACAAAGGGTAATCACCTTTGTTTCAAGTATTTGATTTTCATCTGCTTTCATGATATCCGTATCCAAAACAACGAAATCAGCTGCTTTACCGGTTTCTATGCTGCCCTTGCTATTTTCCTCAAAAATTCCTTTGGCAGCCCAAATGGTAATGGAACGCAAAGCGTCCTCGCGATTCAGGGCGTTCTCCATATGAAAACCTCCGGCAGGAATACCCTGGCTGCTTTTTCTGAATACAGCTGAATAGAAGGTTTTTAAAGGGTCAATATCCTCAATCGGAAAGTCAGTTCCATTGATCAGCCATCCATTTTCATTTAAAAGTGTTTGCTGGGCATAAGCTCCCTTTATCCGCTCATTTCCAATGCGATCAGGTACCCAAAGCATATCAGAAGTTGCGTGTGTGCTCTGAATAGAAGGAATGATTTTAAATTTACCAAACATCTTAAAATCATCAGGATGTACAATTTGAGCATGTTCGATGCGCCATCTGCGGTCATTTTGTTCCGGTAAAAACTTACTATAAAGGTTTAAAACATAACGATTTGCAGCATCACCAATGGCATGAGTATTCACCTGAAAACCGTTTTCAAATGCACGTCTGCAAATATCTTCGTAAAACTCGTCGGCAAAAAGCTTGATTCCATAGCTGTTTGATGCATCGTTGTAGGGTTCAATCAGCCAGGCTCCTCTCGATCCCAAGGCACCATCGGCATACAGCTTAACAGCAGTAATGGAAAGCCTCTCACCAAATTGAGGTCCTTTAGGCATAAAATAGTCCAGGGTAAGGCTGTCAGGATCAAGCATGGCATTGATTTTCATTTTTAAGCTTCCCTCCTTCTGCAGGTTATCAATCAACTTGATCTTCGAAAGGGGCAAACCTGCATCAACAACACCTGACAAACCTTTGCTGAAGCAGGAATCCTGTGCAGCCCACAAAGCTTTGATTTGTTCTTGTTTGGTCAATGTTGGGATTAATTTTTTCACGGGTTCTTCCGCATTATCAATAAGAATACCACTTGGTGTACCATCTTTACGCAATTGCACCTCACCACCTTCAACAACAGTTTTTTCATCAATTCCAGCTGCTTCGAGGGCTGCTTTACTGGTCAGAGCGGCATGGCCATCAATTCTTATCAGAAATACCTTTTTCCCAGGAAAGTGCTTCTCGAGCAATGCATTATCCGGAAATTGCTTTTCGGGCCAAAGATTCTGATCCCAGCCCCTTCCCAAAAGCCAATCGGACGTATTTGATACTTCATGCAATTCCAGCCTTTCTATCACGTCCTCAAGTGATTGACTTCCGGCTAGTTCGGCATACCTGATCAAATTTTCACCATAACCCATAAAGTGACAATGGCCGTCAATAAATCCTGGAAAAATAGCCTTGCCTTCAGCATTTATAATTTTTTCTGAAGCATAGGTATGTAAAATTTCTGCCGAGCTACCAACAGCAACAAACTTTCCATCAGTAACAGCAAAGGCCTGCTGCGTCGAAAAAGCAGAATCAACGGTATAAATTGTCGCGTTATGAACGATCAAATCTACTTGTATCTTAGAGGAATTACAGGCAGTCATCATAAGTATAATTATCAGATTTTTTAATGATATTATTTTCATTTTGAATAAGTTATGTAGAATTCTAAACATTAGTTATTGTCATTATCAGTTTTATCCTTCATAGGCCAGTCCAAAATAACGATCAATAGTTTTGTTTTCGATCATTTGCTTTGGTGTTCCGGATATGAGTGGTAAATTGGGAGCCATCAACCAAAGTGTGTCAACGTGCTTCAAAATCATATCCAAATCATGTGAGCTCAAAAGTATTGTCTTTTGAGTATCAGCGCATAATTTCTTTAAAAGTTTCAACAAATTCAACTTGCTCGGATAATCTAAAAACGCTGCCGGCTCATCAAATAAGATTAATGGGGTATCTTGTGCCAAAGCCTTAGCAATCAAAACCTTCTGCTTTTCACCATCACTCAAACTTCTAAACAATCTGGATGCAAAATGTTCTATACCAGCCATTTCCATGCTTTCAGTTATGATTCGTTTGTCAGCTTGGTTCATCTTCATCCACTGGTTGATATAAGGATAACGACCGGTAGCCACAAGGTCGAAAACAGTTAGATATGCTTCCGATATTCGATCAGTAAAAACAATGCTTAAGAGTTTGGATAACTGATGTAAATTCAAAGATTTCAAGGCTTTGCCTGCAATTTCGATGCGGCCATTCAGGGCAGGCTGCATTCCGGCAATGGTTCTGAATAAGGTTGACTTTCCGGCTCCGTTAGGGCCGCTCAGTGCTACCATTTCTCCTTTATTTACAACGGCTTCGATAGGAGGAGTTAAAACAACGACCTCTTTGTGCTTACCCTGAGCCTTATAACCGATTTCCAATTGATGCAATTTTAACATTTCTGTCATGATACTAATGAATTGGATCTGTGTTGACGCAGCATGACAGCAATTACAAATGGTGCACCAATAAGGGAAGTAACTGCATTTATGGGTAAGCTTCCTTCAATTCCGGGCAGTCGCGCGATTAAATTGCATACAAGTGCCAGAATGATTCCTGTTCCTATGGAGGCCGGAATCAGTACTAAATGATTACTGGTTTTGAATAAGTTACGTGCAATATGAGGAACTGCCAGACCAATAAATGCGATAGGCCCGGCATAAGCTGTGATCACGGCAGTGAGGTATCCTGCAAGCAAAATGACTAGTCGGGTAATCAAATGAGTATTTAAACCCAGGTTCTCAGCATACCTTTCTCCTAACAATAACAAATTCAATGATTTAGACATAAATACACTGAAAATCAATCCAATAGAAATGGCCGTTACAAAATAAGGAATTTGTGCCCTGCTAACACCTGAAAACGTTCCCATTCCCCAAATAACAAATGCCTGAATATCCTCTTTACGGCTATAGAAACGCAATAAACCTGTTATGGATCCTGCAAGATAAGCAATCATTATTCCAATAATCAACAGACTAACGATATGATTTACTCTGGAGCTGGCAGCCATTAAAAAGAACAAAACTGCCACTGCACCTGCCATGGCTGCCAAACTAATACCTAAATTTCCTATCCAGCCCAATGATGAGATTAGCGAACCGGCATAACGCCCGCTCAAAAACAACAGCAAAGCCACGCCCAGGCTGGCACCGCTGCTGATACCCAAAATGGAAGGATCAGCAAGCGGATTTCTAAATAAGGTTTGCAACAATAAGCCCGCTACGGCAAGACCTGCACCGGCAAAAACTGCCACTAACATTTGCGGAATCCGGTAATCCCATATTATTAGGGATTCGCCCACAAAACTTTTGTCACTAAAAAATAATATCTGTATAACTTTCTGTGGTTCAATCAATACCGATCCCCAAAGTATGTTAGCCATCATCAAAAGGACAATCCCAAGGCCGATCAGCAGAAAAATAATAACTAATCGCTTATTCGACATGGGTTTCTTGTTTTAATAAATGATGATAAACCGGTTTGTGATCAGGTAATAAATTCGGATGTAAAATAGCAATAAAATCGGCTAAAACCACCTGAGGTTGAAACTGACTTGTTTCAAAATAAGCTGTTTTATAGGTGTTACAAAAGATGATCTTTCTGTTTTGGAAGGGTTTGAATCCTGCGTAAATCTCATTTTCCTTCTTCAAATCTTCATAAGAATAAGATGCTTCCGTGAAATGGGCAATCCGCCAGAAATCAGCCTCTGAGGCTTGCGAAATAATGGTTTCTATATCCAAGACAATACTTCCGGTAGCACTGTTCTCCTTCCAAATATAATCAGCTCCGGCATCCTTAAAAATCGTTGCCAGATAGCTTTTCCCTCCCGGAACATACCATTGCTCATTGAAGGCCTTATCTGACATGATCGTAACTCTTGGTACTGTATCCTTGATTAAAGATTTCAGCTCAAAGTATTCATTCTCAATGTGATTAAACCAGGCTTCTGTAGTTTCCTCCTCGCCTGTGAGCCATCCGATCACCCTTAGCCATTCGGCCCGGCCCAAAGGACTTTCTTCGAAATAATCTGGCCACATAAAAAGCTGAATACCTGTTCGTTTCAATTGATCCTGACTGCCTTCCGGTCCTGGTGAATACAAAATCAAATCTGGCTGCAGACTAACTGTTTTTTCAAAATCCAGTTGGCCATTTTTCATAACATCCACAACATATCCCTTTGCCAGCATTTCTTTCATCATACTATCATGCACAAAACCAGCCTCAGAAATTCCTAAAACAATTTGGTGTTTCCCAATCTCCAAAAGTGGTGCCCATTGTGTCGAAGAGAGTGCAATTAAACGATTAACAGGTGTTATAATTCTTTGTATTCCGGCATATTCATCAGGAATCTCTAAATTAGAATCCTGCAATAAATAACTGGCAACTTCTTTTGCATAGGGAGAGTGTATCTCTAACAATATTCCGGTTTCAACTTGCTCAGCTTTAATCATTTGGGCATGTCGCATCAAATTATTAGTGACACTATGCTTATTCTTAGGTGTATTTAACTGACACCCCACCGTAATAAACAGGAGAAAAAAATAACTCATACGAATTTTGGAAAATACTTTTTTCGCAGCCATATCATTGAAAATCTTCACGTTCCAATAAAAGGATGGCATGATGAGGAACGATAAAATATTTTTCACCATTAAAATGTACTTCTATCGCTCCTTTCTGCAAAAAAATTGCTTGATCACCCACTTGGGCTTGCAAAGGAAGATAGCGTGTTTGTTCGCCATTTTGTTGCTTCCAGGGCTCGGTATCAACATCCTGTGGAACCGGAATCGGATAACCAGGCCCGCATTTTACCACATAACCAGTTTGAATATCTTCCTTGGATGCATATCCGGGCGGTAAAAACAAGCCGGTTCTTGTTTTGTCTGGTGAAGATTTGGGTTTAATCAACACACGGTCACCCACAACAATAAGCTTATCAAGCTGATCAACCTTCATGAATGCGTTATTTTTTAGCGTTATTTTTGATAGCTCAAAAGTACAAAAAGGAAGGCAACTGTCTCATATTCCCGAAAATTATGGATACTTTTGTCTGTTGAATCAGCAATGAAATAGTGCTATCATGAGATTTATCTTATTCAGAACCAATAAACCCAGAAGATTTTCCTATCGTCCGCGTCATTACAATCCGGACAAAGAAGCTCTTGAACGGCGCAAAGCAGAGATGGGCCTGGAAGCCAAGCTTACTGAACAGGAAGCTAGGAGAATGCGTATGTCAGCCAGGTGGCGTAAACAAAATCCGGCCAGCTTTGAAGATAAGTACAAACGAACAAGTTTCATCATTTATGGTTCTGTTGTGCTGCTGGGCATTTATGTTATCTTCTTTACCGATTTTATTGATAACCTTATCCGTGCTTTCGGACTGACGATCTAAACTGCTGGAATGCTGACAGATATCATAAAACTTCTACCCGATTCCGTTGCCAATCAAATTGCTGCCGGCGAAGTAATCCAACGACCTGCATCGGCTGTTAAGGAGCTGCTTGAGAATGCTTTGGATGCTGGTGCCACTCAGATCGAACTGATTGTTAAAGATGCCGGAAAAACCCTGATACAGGTAATTGATAACGGATGCGGAATGTCCGAAACAGATGCACGCATGAGTTTTGAACGTCATGCCACTTCCAAGATACAGAAAGCCGATGACTTGTTTGCAATTCGTACCATGGGTTTTCGCGGAGAAGCACTGGCAAGCATTGCTGCCATTGCTCAGGTTGAATTGAAATCGAAGCGTAATGAAGATGAGCTTGGAACTCAAATAAATATTGAAGGTTCTGTTGTTAAAAGTCAAACACCAGTTGCCATGAAAGATGGCACTCAGATTGCAGTTAAGAATTTGTTTTTTAATGTCCCTGCCCGACGCAACTTCCTGAAATCCAATCCCGCTGAAATGAGGCACATTGTGGAAGAGTTTCATCGCGTAAGCCTGATGCATCCTGAAGTATCTTTTAGTCTGGTCAGTAACGACAAACAAATTTTTCATCTCAATGCCGGCAATCTGAAACAACGCATCGTAGGTTTATTTGGTAATGCTTACAACGAAAGGCTGCTGCCTGTGTCGCAACAAGCAGATACTGTTAACATCAAGGGATTTATTGGCAAGGCGGTTTATGCCAAAAAGACACGTGGCGAACAGTATTTCTTTGTAAACGAAAGATATATCCGGCATCCCTACCTGCATCATGCCATCGAAAATGCATTTCAAGAGCTACTGCCAAAAGACAGTTTTCCTACTTATTTTATTAATATCCAAGTAGATCCTTCCGAAATAGATATCAATATTCACCCTACTAAAACAGAGGTGAATTTTCAGGATACCAAGCTCATTTATGCCATTTTGCACGCGGCCGTAAAAAAAACAATCGGACAACACAACCTGGCACCCCTGATTGACTTTGATGAGCCAAATGAAACTAAAATTGATTTTGGTGAGATCAGCAGGGCAAATCGTCCGGTGAATCCTCCTTCCATTTCGGTAGATCATAGTTTTAATCCCTTTCACCAAACTGATTCACACAGCTTTAAACCAGGAACTGCTCGTGCTGATCAAGGCAATGAAAATTGGCGGATACTTTACGGAGATGAACAACCTGAGGATCAGATTTTTAACAATCAACCTGATAGTCAAACCTCTATAATTAAACAAACCGAAGACGATGATTTTTCCAGTAGTAATCGCTTTCTCCAATTGCGCAAAAGCTATATTATAACTGCCATACGGAGCGGTTTGATGGTTATTGATCAGCACCTGGCTCACAGTCGTATTCTTTATGAAAAATACCTCAAACAACTTGAAAGAGGTATGCAGGGCTCACAACAGGAACTCTTTCCACAACAGATCAGGCTCAACAGTGAGGATGCAGCTGTTTTATTGGAAATCATCCAGGAATTAGCGATTCTCGGCTATCAAATCAATCCGATAAGCAGCAATACCTTTGTTGTGAATGGAACACCTGATGGATTGAAAGATAAAGATATACAAGAGTTAATTGAACTGATGATTGAACAATACAAACGCAATGCGCTTGACTTACAACTTCAAAAAAAACTCAATATTGCCCGCACCATGGCATCGCAAACAGCTGTAAAATATGGTCAGTCATTAAGTGAACAGGAAATGACGTCACTAATCGATCAATTATTTGCCTGTCAGGTTCCGGAAGTGAGTCCGGACGGGCACAAAATTATTGTTACTTTGCCACTTGATCAACTTCAACAACTTTTCAAACAGACACTATGACGCAATTTCAACCGACAGGATTTAAAGTTTTGCCAACTGTGGTAAAAAACCTGCTGATTATCAATGGATTGTTCTTTCTTGCAACCATAAGTTTTGGAGATGTCTTTCATGTTGATCTGACCAAAATACTTGGGCTTCATTACCTTACTGCCTCAGATTTTAAACCTTACCAGTTTGTTACTTATATGTTCATGCACGGAGGATTTGCCCATATTTTGTTTAATATGTTCGCCCTCTGGATGTTTGGTAACACTCTTGAAAATGTATGGGGGCCAAGGCGTTTTTTGATTTATTATATGGTAACCGGAATTGGTGCGGGTATCGTTTATTTGATTTGGATCAGTTTTCAAATAAGTCCTGTGATCAGCGAAATGAATAATTTTATTGAAACCAGAGACTTAGCGGCATTAGGACAGTTTACCTCCGAACACACCTTTAGGCTTAATGAGTTTTCAGGTGCTATCTGGCAGCAATTTCAAGGATTTGAACAAAGCCTGAGAATTTTATATGCCAACCCTGAAAACGCCCAGGCCATGCAAACAGCTATCAGCTTCATGACTGACTACAAGGAATTTTACCTTAATCAGCATGTAGTGGTGGGAGCTTCCGGAGCTGTATTTGGAATTTTACTTGCTTTTGGAATGATGTTTCCGAATGCGGTTATATATTTGTATTTTGCCATACCCATAAAAGCAAAATATTTTGTTATTATATATGGTGCCTTCGAGCTTTTTGAAGGTGTGATGAACAGACCTGGCAGTAATATTGCTCATTTTGCGCATTTGGGAGGCATGTTATTTGGTTATCTTTTAATTATGTATTGGAAAAAGAAAGGTGAATTTCGATAATATTATGAACTCATACCCATCTGATTCGGTTTTTTTGTCGGTAAAAAAGTTTTTTAGGCAGCGGAGAATATTGCCCAGATTGATTTTGATCAACACCGCAGTGTTCCTGCTTGTATATGTAGTAAACCTTTTGTATTGGCTTTTTCAGGTAAAAACTGATACTGCCTTTCTGTCTCCTTTAACCCGCTTGCTTGCCATACCTGCTGATTTGAAACATCTTCTTATAAAACCCTGGACTATATTTACTTATATGTTCCTTCATGAGGGTTTCTTTCATCTTTTCTTCAATATGCTTGTTTTGTTTTTTGGTGGCCAGATATTTTTGCAATACCTTTCTTCACGCAAACTGCTTAGTACCTACATCTTTGGAGGCCTCACCGGTGCATTTTTTTACGTCCTGGCTTATAATATTTTTCCTGTATTTTATGGTGTTGCGCAAGTTTCTGTTGCCTTAGGAGCCTCGGCCTCTGTGTTAGCTATTCTGGTTGCCGCAGCTACCTATGTACCGCAATACACTGTGAATCTGGCACTCATCGGGCCAGTTAAGCTAAAATACCTGGCCATCGTTTTTGTCGTATTGGATTTTTTTAGCATCCAGGGTAATAATCCCGGAGGTCATATTGCCCATCTTGGCGGTGCTATGTGGGGCTTCTTATATATTTATTGGTACAAAAACGGAACTGACATCTATAGCTTTTTTAATCGTTTTTACTCGGACAGGATGCAAGTGAAGCCGGGCCATAAAAAGTCGGCCAGAACGATGACAGATGATGAATACAACCGCTATCGCAACGAAGAACAGCAACTAATTGATCAAATATTGGACAAAATAGCCAAAAACGGTTATAAAAGCCTCACTAACAAAGAGAAAGAGATATTATTTAAATCTGGAAATAAATCTTCCTGATGTAACAATTTTCTCGAAAAGTTTTATTGGATAAAACCAGATTTAACGAGCGTTATTTTCATCAAAAAAACTTTAGTTTAGCTAAAAATTAAATTTTGGATTTTAAACTATCATCAGATTTTAAACCTACCGGAGATCAGCCTGAGGCTATCAGGCAACTTGTAGAAGGACTGAAACGGGGAGATTCGTTTCAAACATTGCTTGGTGTGACGGGTTCTGGAAAAACCTTTACTGTTGCTAATGTTTTGCAAGAGGTTAACAGGCCGGCTTTGGTGTTGAGCCACAATAAAACCCTGGCAGCGCAGTTATATGGCGAGTTTAAGCAGTTTTTTCCTGAAAATGCTGTGGAGTATTTTGTTTCGTACTACGACTACTATCAACCTGAAGCTTTTATACCCACCACAAATACTTACATCGAAAAGGACCTTTCGATCAATGATGAAATTGAAAAACTTCGTTTAAGCACAACCTCTGCCCTATTGTCTGGACGAAGAGATGTAATCGTAGTATCTTCTGTTTCATGTATTTATGGCATTGGCAATCCGGATGATTTTAATAGTAATGTAATTTATCTGGAAAAAAGTCAGCAAGTAAGTCGTAATCTTATCTTACAGGCCTTGGTTAATGCATTGTACAGCAGGACAGATCTTGAGTTAAGCCGTGGTAAATTCAGGGTAAAAGGCGATACGCTGGACGTTTATCCGGCATACAGCGACACCGCTTTCAGGATTATTTTCTGGGGAGATGAGGTAGATAGGCTCGAAACCATTGAAGCGGAGAGTGGAAAACGAATTGAGACACTAAACGAAATCACAATTTTTCCGGCCAATATTTTTGTTACTTCTCAGGACAAAATGAAGGAGGCCGTGCACGCCATTCAGGACGATATGTTTAGCCAGGTGGCATATTACAAGGAAATTGGAAAATTTGAAGAAGCTAAACGACTGGAAGATCGTGTGACATACGACATCGAAATGATGCGTGAACTTGGCTATTGCAGCGGCATTGAGAATTATTCGCGCTATTTTGATGGCAGAAAACCCGGCTCGCGACCTTTCTGTTTATTGGATTATTTTCCTGACGATTTCATCACCATTATCGACGAAAGCCATGTTACCATTCCTCAGCTGCGTGCTATGTATGGCGGCGACCGCTCACGAAAGCAAACGCTTGTGGAATACGGCTTTCGGCTGCCTTCGGCCCTGGACAACCGCCCCTTAAAATTTGATGAATTTGAGGCCATCACCCAACAGGTGATCTATGTGAGTGCCACTCCTGGTGATTATGAATTACAACAATCACAAGGTGTTTTTGTGGAGCAACTGATCAGACCCACCGGGCTTTTGGATCCTATCATTGAGGTGCGTCCGAGTATCAATCAGATTGATGATTTGCTGGATGAAATTTCAGCAGTCGTTGAACAAAAACAACGTGTTTTAGTCACAACGCTTACCAAACGTATGGCCGAAGAACTTACGAAATACCTGAACAAACTAAACGTGAACTCCCGGTATATTCATTCGGATATTGACACCCTCGAACGTGTTGAAATAATGCTCGGGCTGCGCAATGGAACCTTTGATGTTTTGGTTGGAGTGAATCTGCTACGAGAAGGTTTGGATTTACCTGAAGTGAGCCTGGTCGCCATTTTGGATGCCGACAAGGAAGGTTTTTTAAGATCGGAACGATCTCTGACCCAAACAGCCGGACGTGCTGCCCGTAATGTGAACTCAAAAGTAATCATGTATGCCGACCACATCACCGGTTCGATGCAGCGAACCATAGACGAAACCTACAGAAGACGATCTAAACAGTTGACCTACAACGAAAAACACAATATTACTCCCCGCAGTATCATCAAATCAATGCAAAACGTCTTGGGGCAAAAACACAGACCGGATCATGATTCTGTTTATCCTTTTGCAGCTGCAGAACCTGCTATTGTTGCCGATCCAGTTATGGCATACTGGTCTGAGGCCGAGCTAAAAAAAGCCATTCAGAATGCTAAAAAGGCTATGGATGCAGCTGTTAAAGAACTGGATTTTATTGAAGCAGCTAAATTAAGGGACGAAATCAAATTATTTGAGGATCAGTTAAGTAAAATCAAACAGTAGAGTTTCCACTAGAATTTATTTGTACAATCCTGTTAGCCAATAATTTAAAATAACTTTACTTAGCATTAAATAAAGTTATTAACGAATATCTGTAAATAACTTAGCATTTTTATGTAGGTATTCACAGTTAATTCCCTAATTTTGCTACATATAGAACGAAAATGAAAAGTCAACCTGAGCATATAAACCAACTTCTGATTTAACTTAACTACATGAAAAAGAAAATTTTAGTTATGGATGATGAACTTAGCATCAGGATGCTCCTCGAAAACTTCCTGAGTAAAAGCTATGACGTCATCACTAAAAATGACGGTATGGAGGGTATCAAATGGATGGAAGACGGCAATATGCCCGACCTCATTGTTGCTGATATTCAAATGCCTAACCTCGATGGATATGAATTTATCAAGAATATCCGTTCGAGTGGTTTTTTTAAAGACGTTCCACTCATCATGTTGTCGGGCATTGAGAGCTCACAGGAAAAAGTTAAATGCCTCAAATTAGGAGCTAACGATTATATGGTTAAACCATTTAATCCGGAGGAGCTATCCGTTCGGATCGAACTTCTGCTCGCCCGCAAATAACCTAACTTTATTCTGCCATGGCCGAAACCAGTCTTCATCAATATAAGGTGCTGTATATCGGTGGATATCCCGATTTTATTCAGGAACTTAATTCCCGACCTGAGTGGTTTGATCTTACAGTTGTTGAAAACGGCCTCAAAGCCATGAGTTTATTAAAAGATGATAAATCAATCCAGGCTATCATTTGTGAGACCTATTTGCCCGGAATGAATGGAATCGATATCGCTGAAATGCGTCAGGCCAAACAAATTCATGAAAAAACTCCATTTATCCTGGTTTCGCCTGAAAAAGACGACAAAAACAGCGCAAAAGCATTCAAAACAGTCGTAAACGACTTTTACGAAGGAAAACTGGATGCCGAAAAACTCTACCACAGGATTTATTATCTCAGAAAATACTTTGACTATTACAGTGCTGCATCTGAAGATACAAAAGGTAGTCGCGAATACAAAATACCCTGGAACAAAAGGCTTTTTGATATCGTAGTATCTTTTATGGCTCTGCTAATCCTCTCCCCTTTGCTTATCCTTGTGATGATTGCCATCAGACTGGAATCGAAAGGAAAGGTTTTTTACACCAGTAAGCGCGTGGGTACAGGTTATCGGATTTTTGACTTCTATAAACTTCGTTCGATGCGTGTTGGTGCAGATGCAGCACTCAAAGATTTGAAACATCTGAACCAGTATGACGTTGAAAAGAAAGCAGAAACAGCGAATGATGTGTGTCCGCGTTGTGCTTCTCTGCCCGAGGGAGAATACTGTTCAGAGGTACTTTATTCGGAAGGGAAAAAAGTATGTGAGTATTGGTATTTTGAAAAGAAAAAGCAAAAAGCTGACAGCACTTTTATCAAGATTAAGGATGATCCGCGTGTGACGCGCGTGGGAAAATTCATTCGAAACACCAGTATTGATGAGTTACCCCAATTGGTGAATGTTTTTAAAGGAGATATGTCAATTGTTGGCAACCGGCCACTTCCGTTATACGAAGCCGAAATGTTAACATCAGATGACTGGAGCGAAAGATTTATGGGGCCGGCAGGCATTACCGGGCTCTGGCAGGTGGAAAAAAGAGGTAAGAAAGGAACCATGTCAGAAGAAGAAAGAAAAGCCCTGGACAATCAATATGCCAGAAATTATTCATTTTGGGGAGATATTAAATTGATTTTAAAGACTATACCAGCACTTTTTCAAAAAGAAAATGTTTAATAATATGTCAGGAAATTGTTAAAAACTCCTTGATAACTCTATGACCCACAAATTAAATATCAAAGTAATTCTTTTCTATCTTGCAAGATTCTTTGCAGATGCAATAAAAATTCAGCAATTGAAACAACCTCTACGGCATAGAAATTTTGTGCATATCGTTTTTGTGATATGCTTATTGCTTACGGCAGTGCCGCGTCTCGAAGCTCAAATCAGAGCCGATGATGCCTCTAAGCTGTTTAATCCGCTTACCGACGATATTACAAAACGATTACCCACATTGCGCGTCCTGCTTGATTCTGCTGTTGCCAATGCTCCTTCTGTCAGGTATGAAGAACTCAAAGCCGATTTTTATTATTATGAACAAAAATCTCAGGAAAGATTCTGGCTGGAACACTTTAGCTTTAATTTGGACTGGAACTGGGGGAAATGGAATTTTAGAGATCGCGACGAGCTTACACGACTTGATCGTTACTATTTGAGCGAATCATTCAGGGATAATTTTGCGGTGGGTTTTTACATACGCTTCCCTTTTGCGACACTTGTTGACCGTAAAAACAGAATAAACAAACAGAAAAAATGGATTGAGTTATCCCTGGTGCAGCGCGAAATAAACAAAAAATATATTGAAAGTGAAGTGATTGAAACTTACAATATGATGATACAATGGCAAAATTACATCAGAATTTATAACGATTATCAAAAGTTTACCATGATTCAGATGCAAATGGCTCAAAATCAATTTTTAAATGGTGAAATAGGAATTGCAGAATACACGAGGCTAAAAGAAATTCAAACACGCGGTGCTGTTGAATATCAACAAGCTATTGCCGAATTTAGCAAGAATTATCAACTTCTTGAAATCCTTACTGGAATCAACTTTAACTTGATAAATGTACTAAGATAACCTAACAATGGATCTAGCCCAATTTATACGCGTATTTCGAAAAAATATATTGCTTCTGATTGCAATACCGCTGCTCCTGGCAGTTGTTGTCTATTATTTTACGCGTAATCAAAGTAAAGTTTACGAATCGGAAGCCATTATGTATACAGGTATCACAACCGGTTACTCTATTGAATCAACTGCCCAACGGCCTACCGACTTTTTTAATACCTCAGCACAATTTGATAACCTGATAAACCTGATCAATTCGCGGCAAACCATTGTTGAATCTGCCATTATGCTGCTAGCCCAAAACCTTTCGTTAGAAACTTACAACGCACAATATATCTCACAGGAAAATTTTCAGAAGCTTCACCAGATGGTTCCCAAAAGAGTGAAGGATATGGTTGTGAAAAATGGTAAGGCAGGAATAGAACGCGAAAAAGAAGAACAGATCAAGAATCTGGAAAAGGAAATCAAAAGCCTCGAAAAAGAGATTAACAAGAAAAGAAATCGTGCCTTAGTTGAGCTCACAAACGGAAACGGAAATAGCAATTCAGCAGATTATGAGCCTCAGACTGGTGTATCGAAAAATACAGCCCAATATGCCGACAGTCCGGCCTCCGAGAGCAATAAAAAAACGCATGTTGTTCAGGCAGGCGAAACGCTGCTTTCAATTTCCAGGAAATACGGAATTAGCCTTACCAAACTTCGCGAACTTAACCAGTTTGAAGGCCAGCTTAAAGTAGGACAACGAATTGTGATTGCATCAGATGGCACAAATCAAAGCAACAACTTTGGGTATTCAGAAAAAGTTGTCAGCCTCTACGATGAAGATGAAATGCTTAATGATGTTGTCAACATGCCTGCGATTGACACAAGACAAGAACCTGCTTATGATCAGTTCAATCTGAATTTGTTAGCTGAATCTGAAGCTTTTACAATTGAAAAAGACCCCATTATACCACGAGGTGTTCGTGAAGACGACTTTTATAAAACCATTCAGAATTTCACAAATCACTATAATTCGAGTGATACCAATTTCATTTATGGTTTGCTGCATTACGGCCAAAGTCCGCACTATAGTATCACTTCCATCAAGAAACTTCAAATATACAGGATAAACAACAGTGACCTTGTGCGATTAATATATACTTCTGACGATCCAGGAATTTGCCAGCAAACCCTGAAAATCATCGCCCAAGTTTTTGTAAAAAATTACAAACTTCTAAAAGAGAACCAAACCGATCTGGTTGTAGGTTATTTTAAAAAACAAGTTGATTCGGCTGATCTGCAACTTCAGGCAGCGGAAGACAGATTGCTAAAATTTAACAAAAAGAATAACATCATCAATTATGCCGAGCAAACGAAATACATCGCTGCTCAAAAAGAAGACCTCGACCTGTATTACCAAAATGAACAGGTACGTATGGCTCAGGCTTCCGCTGCACTGCGCGAATTGGAGACAAAACTCACCAGGCGAGACAGTATCTATCTGAAAAGTGATATGATCAATCAGAAAAGAAAGCAATTTGCAGATATTTCTGAGAAGATTCTGATCAACGAGCTGGCCGAAGATTACGATCAGCGTATTGGAAATGAGATTGCCCGATTACGCCTCCAGGCAGATCAACTAAGAGATGAAATTAAACTCTATGTAGATCAACTTTATTTGTATAGCCATTCAACACAAGGCGTTCCGATATCGGCTTTATTGGATGAGTGGCTCAGTAATGCACTTACCTATGAGGAGGCTAAAGCCAGCTTGGTAGTGCTGTCTAGAAGAAAGATGGATTTCGTAAGAACGTATCAGCGCTTTGCCCCATTGGGAGCCATGCTCAAGCGTATTGAACGCGAAATTACGGTTGCCGAGCAATCCTATCTCGAATTGCTGCGCAGCCTTAATCTGGCCAAAATGCGTCAGCAAAACCTGCAAATGGCTACAAATATCCGTATCGTTGACCCACCCTATTTTCCATTGAATGCGCGGGCCTCCAAAGCACGGTTTTTGGTTCCTGCGGCTGCTATCATTGGATTTTTGCTCGTGGCATTTATTATCCTGGTTTTGGAATATTTCGATCAGTCGCTCCGAAATCCAGAACGTGTCTCAAAACAGATCAACCTCAAGATTGCTGGTGCCTATCCTTATCTTGGGTCTAACATCGAAATGAAAAATCGGGCAGTGATCAGTAACCGGCTTATTGAGATGATACTTCAAAACCTAAAGCTGCAACTAACTCATAATGCTGTATTTCCGGCACAAAAACCATATTTCATACTATTCTTTAGCACACAGGAACAAACCGGAAAAACATTTATTGCGCAAAAACTAGCCAACAAACTCAGAACCTATGGCGAAAAAGTTATGGTTTTGAACTATAACAATACACTTGATTATGAATCGGATCAACAGGATTTCAACCTCACTTATCCTTACGAAATTGCGGAGGACTTTGCCAAGGCTTCAACTGTTAAAGATTTGATTCGCAATCACATACTCAGAAAAGAAAATTACGTTTATGACTATATCTTTCTCGAGATTCCATCCATCATTTATCACGATTACCCACTTGAACTGATGCATGAGGTGGATGCCTCGCTGATGATGCTTAAGTCGAGTAGTAAATGGAACAAAGCAGACGAAAGTGCCTTAAACATCCTAAAGCAAGTATTGCGCGAAGAACCACAAATTGTATTAAATGAAGCCGAAGACTATGCCATAGAGGAGATAATTTCAGGTATAAAAGTTAAAAAGACTTCACCCTTCAAAGCAAAATTGCTTCATGCTATCTCATATCTGGCCAGAATCAGAGTTCAGGTAAAAGAAAATTAACCTGAGCCATGAACAGATTCAGGCAGATCATCACCAGCAATAACTTCCTGTCACTGGCCAATAATGGTCTGGTAGCCATCTTTGCTTTCCTTAGCTTTATCATGTTGGTTCGTATGGTGCCTCAGGAAACTTTTGGTGAGTGGGTGCTTTTTATTACGGCTTCAAATTTTATCGACATGCTTCGATTTGGAATTACTCGTACAGCTATTATCCGGTTTCTGTCGGGTGCCAAACATGGTGAAGCCATGAAGCTAATGGGGGCAAATAACACCATCAACCTCATTTCCACTATTTTACTGGCGTCGATTTTATTTATCATCTATAATTTTGAGAGCGAATCAATACGGAATTCAGGTTTTGATATGTTTTTTAAATGGTATCCCCTATTGGCGTTTTTAAGCCTTCCTTTCAATAATGCACAATCTGTGTTGCAGGCACAGCTCAGATTTGACAAGATGCTCTGGCTAAGGCTTGTTAATGTTGGCACTTTCATGATTTTTTTAGCTGTTAATTTCTTCCTGAAATATGATATCACAATCATATTATTTGCCTATCTGATAGCCAACATGCTCAGCTCATTATTAGCAAGCAGCTTAAACTGGGATGGAATTCGTTATATTTTCAAAACCAAAATGGCTGCTGTAAAGATCATTTTGAACTTTGGAAAATACACCACCGGCACACTGATAGGAAGCAACCTGTTAAAAAGTTCCGACACCTTTATTATAGGCTTAAGTCCTTTTTTAGGCCCATTAGGTGTTGCTTTATATAGTATTCCACTTAAATTAACCGAGATCATCGAAATTCCGCTAAGGAGTTTTGCAGCTACAGCTTTTCCAGGCATGTCAAAAGCCAGCCTGGAAAACAATACATCCGAAGTGAAAAGAATTTTTTATGCTAATGCAGGCGGAACGACCTTCCTGATGATTCCGATGATGTTGTTCAGTTTTATTTTTGCCGAAGAAATTGTCTTTATCCTGGGAGGAAGCGATTATTTGGTGACAGCCAATATCTTCAGGATATTTTGTGTGTACGGATTAATACTTCCGATTGACCGGTTTATTGGCGTGGCACTGGATAGCGTAAACCAGCCCAAGAGTAATTTTATTAAAGTGTTGTATATGACAGCAGCCAATATCATTGGAGATTTACTGGTTGTTTTTAGCTTGCCAACACTGATGCTGGGTTTCTCCTTTTTCGTTTTGGTTCTATCAGGCGTATTTCCGGACAGTGCTTATGATCTGGCTCATGGTTTGACTATTGTAAAAACACTGGAATTTGTTGCAATCGTTACCATTCTTTTTACGCTGATCGGAATTGCTGTTGGTTTTCATTATTTAAGTAAATCGATAAATATCAAGCTTTTAGATATTTTTAAGGTCGGCTATACCGAAACGTATAAGCTTTTGAATATGTATTTGCCACAAAGGAAATTTTAATTTTAGTAATTTTATGCAATGATGTTTTCTTTTCTAAAGGATAAAATAGGTTCAGATAAACTGCAGCATCCACTGGTGTTGGCTGCCTTGTTTCTTGTTACCATTATCCTGGGAATAATTATTGCTAAAGGAGGCATCCTGATTGCAGCAGCATTGGTTGCGCTATTTCCTGTAATCATTTATTTTAACAGATTTTTCAGCAATCCCAGGATAGGAATTTATACGATTATTATACTGGGGTTTATTGCAATTGGACTAACCCGCTATATTCGAAATATCCCTTTTGGTCTTTCCGTTGACGGGTTTCTTGTGTTGACTTATGTCGCTGTTTTTTTTAGGTATTTTAATGATGGAATCAAATGGCAAAATGCCAACAGAGACCTTACCTATCTGGCCGTTATTTGGTTTGCGTACTCATTCTTGCAGCTATTCAACCCTGAGGCACTTAGCCGTACTGCCTGGTTTTATGCCATGCGTGGGATTAGTTTGTATATGTTATTATTGGTTCCACTAAGCTTCATGATTTTCAACAGATTAAGGTTCTTATATATGTTTTTGTACTTGTGGGGTATTTTCTCGATATTGGGCACACTCAAAGGTTTGCAACAATTATATATCGGACCCGACAGTGCCGAACAATTCTGGCTTGATACAGTGGGCGGTGTCACACATATCCTTTTTGGAGAGCTTCGAGTGTTCTCCTTCTTTAGTGATGCAGGTCAGTTTGGTGCTGCACAGGGAGCAGCAGGCATTGTTGGATTTCTGGTTGCATTAAATATCAAAGGACTTCATAATAAAATTTTCTTTTTGATTATGGGGGTTATGGGCTTGTGGGGAATGATGATTTCTGGTACACGCGGTGCTATGATAGTACCGATGGTGGCAGGCATTACTTATATTGTGCACAGGAAAAACTTTAGGGTATTATTCATTGGAGGTTTCATACTGGCACTTGTTTACGTATTTTTTGCTTACACCTATATTGGACAGAGCAACTCACAGATCAGACGTATGCGAACGGCCTTCAGGCCCGAAGAAGATGAATCCTATCTCGTTAGGATCGAAAACAGGAAAATTCTGTCGGGATATCTTTCTACACGACCATTTGGCGGGGGCATTGGAAGTGCCGGCGACTGGGGTAAACGATTTTCGCCTCAGGGCTTTCTGGCACAAATTGCTACAGATAGCTGGTATGTGCAAATCTGGGCAGAGCAGGGCATCATTGGTTTGATCCTTCATCTTTCAATTCTAACATTTATTCTGATCAAGGGTTCTTACCTTATTATGTTTAAGCTCAAAGAACAAGAAATCAGGGGCATAATGAGTGCCCTCATGGCCGGATTTACAGGCATCATGGGGGCTAGTTACGGTAATGGAGTTTTGGGCCAGATGCCCACAGGTATCTTGATCTATATCAGCTGGGCGATGATTTTTATGAGCAGACAATTAGAAAGAGAATATACTTATCTACTTGGTCAGGGAAAATCGCCCTGGTCGTTGGATAATAAAACCTGAAATGTTTTGAAACTTAAGGTTTTTTAAGCTATTTTCGATGTTTATATTAAGCCAGTCCTATGGAACAAAGTACACCGCAAGCCAATAAATGGCCATTAGTTTCAATTATAACCGTAAACTACAACCAAAGTGGTGTTACCCTGGAATTTTTAAAATCTTTAGAATCATGCACTTATCCAAATTATGAAGTGTGGGTGGTTGATAATGCCTCACCAAATGATAATCCCGATCAGATAAAAGAAATCTTCCCGGAAATTAAACTTATCAAAACAAAAGAAAATCTTGGTTTTGCCGGGGGCAATAATGTGGCAGTAAAACAAGCCAAAGGCAAATACCTGCTTTTTATCAATAATGATACAGAAGTAGAAGCTGATTTTTTGCAGCCCCTGGTTCAGCTTCTCGAAGAAAACCCGGAAATAGGAATGGTAAGCCCAAAGATTCATTATTTTCATACCCCAAATATATTTCAATATGCAGGCTTCACTCCGATCAACCGAATAACTATACGCAATCATGCGATAGGTTTTGGTGAAGTGGATAAGGGTCAGTACGATCATACCGTTCAAACAGGCTCTATTTTTGGAGCCGCCATGCTGGTGCCACGCAAAGTGATTGAGGAATTAGGTATGATGGACGAAATATTTTTTCTGTATTACGAAGAACACGACTGGGCGGCACGCATTGAACGAGCCGGTTTTAAACTCTATTTTGATGGCCGTTCCCTGGTAAAACATAAAGAATCCATCTCAACAGTAAAAGACAGTCCCTTTCAAATCTTTTACCTCAACCGCGGTAGGATATTGTATGCTCGTCGGAACAACAAAGGAGTAATAAAACTTTTAAGTCTGCTATTCCTGAATTTGATTAGTATGCCCAAAATAATGCTATTTTATGCGCTCAAAGGAAAGATGAATCTTTCAAAAGCTGTTTGCAAGGCAGTATGGTGGAATCTGACACATAAAGCTGAAAATAAATAATCCAATGGCAATCCTTCGAATTCTACTGATAATGCTGGAACTGATAGTGTATGCCTATCTTGTATTTGCTGTGCTCTACCTCACAATCTTCGGGTTTGCCTCACTTTTTAAGAAAAAACTGCCCAAGAAAAAACAGGATAAAATGCGCAAGTTTGCAGTGATGATTCCCGGATATAAGGAAGATATCGTAATTGTTGATGTGGCAAAAGACGCACTCAGGCAGCATTATCCAAAAGATTTATTTGAGGTAATTGTGATAGCTGACTCGTTTAAACCAGAAACACTGGAAGCACTTCATAAGCTCCCAATTCGTGTTGAAGTTGTTGTTTTTGAGGTAAGTAAAAAATCAAAAGCCCTAAATAAATGTATGGCATCTATAGGCGATGATTATGATGTAGCCATGATTTTGGACGCGGACAATATTATGGCTCCAGATGTTTTGCATAAAATCAATGAGGCTTTCAACAGAGGATTTTTGGCAGTGCAGGGTCATCGAACTGCAAAAAACACCAATACAAGTTTTGCAATTCTGGATGCAATCAGCGAAGAAATCAACAACACCATTTTTAGGAAAGGACATCGGGTTTTAGGTTTGTCCTCGGCTCTTATTGGTTCGGGAATGGCCATCGACTACAAGATATACAAGGCATTTATGTCCGAAATTGATTCCGTTGGCGAAGATAAAGAACTGGAAATGCGTTTACTAAAGAATGGATATGCCATTGAATATGTTGAAGATGCATATGTTTATGACGAAAAAACTTCACAATCCAAAGTTTTTGTAAACCAGCGACGGCGCTGGATAGCAGCTCAGTTGCTTCATTTCCGCGATTATTTCGTTCCGGGCTTTGTCCATTTGTTAAAAACTGGAAATATTGATTTTTTTGATAAGGTTTTGCAGATGATTCAACCGCCCCGCATCTTATTAAGTGGAATTTTATTTTTGTTAAGCTTTAGTTCTGCTATTGTTTATTTCTTTGATATACAAATTATTAGCAAATGGTTTGTCCTCGATTTTAACTATTGGTTTCCACTTTTGATCATCACCGGAGTGATTTTACTGATTTCTGTTCCTCGCAGGTTTTACAATACAAAAACCTATAAAGCACTGCTCTCCCTGCCTGCCGGTTTTGTGTTAATGCTACTTAGTTTATTCAAAGTGAAAGGAGCCGGAAGCCGCTTTATACATACAACGCATTCGCATACCGGCACAGTAAACAAGAAGGATAAATAAACTTACCATGTCAAAACAGTTTCCATTAGTCTCCATTATTACGGTCAACTATAACCAGGCCGAAGTAAGCTGTGCACTGATGGAATCACTGAATAAAATTACCTATCCGAACTTTGAAGTAATCGTTATTGATAATGCTTCCCATGAGGATGATGCCACGCTTATCAAACAACGCTATCCAAACATTATTTTCATCCAAAATCCTATAAACTACGGTTTTGCAGCCGGAAATAATTTTGGCCTGATGCGTGCCCGTGGCAAATATGTGCTACTCCTGAATAACGACATTGAGGTGCCTGCAAACTTCATGGAACCTTTGGTTGAAAAGCTGGAAAAGAATCCACATATTGGTGCCGTAAGCCCGAAGATTAAATTTTACTATCAACCGGATACCATTCAATATGCCGGCTATACACCGATTAACTATATCACCATGCGAAATACTGCCATTGGCTACTGGCAAAAAGATAAGGGTCAGTTTGATGAAGATCGCGAGACAGCCTATGCACACGGAGCTGCCATGCTGGTGCCAATGGAGGTGGTTAAAAAGGTGGGCCTGATGTCGTACATCTTCTTTCTCTATTATGAAGAATCCGATTGGTGTGCACGCATCAAAGCCGCAGGATACCAGATTTGGTTTGTTCACAACAGCTATGTTTTGCACAAGGAATCTGTAAGCACTGGTCGTTTGAGTGCATTAAAAATTTATTACCAGAACAGAAACCGCATTGTTTTTATGCGCCGAAACGTAAAAGGGAAAACATTCATTCTTGGTATATTGTATCAGCTGTTTATTGCCATACCCAAAAATGCTTTTCAATTTTTATTCAAAGGCAAACCTAAATTGTTTTACGCTTATTATCAAGCTATTGGATGGAATATCAAACATCTTTTTGATGCCGAAATTCACGAAAACCCTCAGTTATGAATTTACTCAACGACCTTGGCATCTTCATTCAGATTGTTTTGCTCTTTTACCTTGGAGGATCGGCATTTTATCTGTTTATTTTTGCATTGTTTTCAGTTTTTCCACTGAAAACTCATCCACCGGTTGACTTCAAAAAAAGACGCTTTGCTGTTCTTATCCCGGGATATATGGAGGATGAAGTAATCTTTGAAGTTGTAAAACATGCCTTACAGCAAAACTATCCCACAGATTTTTATGATGTAGTAGTGATTGCGGATAGATTTAAATCAGAAACAATTGAAAAACTAAGCCAATACCCCATTATCCTTTTCAACGAAAGCTTTGCAATTAGTACAAAAACAAGAGCACTCAATCATGCACTTCGTTCGCTACCCGAAAACCAGTATGATGTTGCTGTTATTCTGGATGCCGATAACTTAATGGAAAAAGACTTTCTGGCAAAGCTCAACGATGCCTTCTCCTACCCGTATCAAGCCATACAGGCACATCGGGTAGCTAAAAACATGAACACAAATTTTGCTATTTTAGATGCTGTTAGTGAAGAAATCAACAATAATATTTTCAGGAAAGGGCACTGCAAAATGGGTTTGTCCAGTGCTTTGATTGGTTCGGCAATGGCCTTTAGGTATCATTTTTTTAAACAATTGATGGAAGATGTGGAAGTTGTTGGTGGATTTGATAAAGAATTGGAACTAAGATTATTATACAACAATCACCTCATTCATTACCTGGATGATGCTTATGTTTTGGACGAAAAGGTTCAAAATGTGAAGGTCTTTACCCGCCAACGCAGAAGGTGGCTTTCGGCTCAGTTTCATTATTTTGGCAGGCACTTTCGACCTGCGATTGCTGCTTTGTTTTTAAAAGGAAACATCGACTATTTCAATAAAGCCTTTCAATACATCCAGCTTCCACGAATACTATTGCTTGGTTTATTGGTTTTTATCAGCCTTATCTCGCTTTTTGTCAACCCATTAATCCTTTCAATTGGCTGGCTGATGGCTACATTTTTTATAATTTCGGCTTTGTTGTTAGCTACACCACGCAAGTTTTATAACTTAAACACCCTTAAAGCTTTAACAGCTCTTCCACTTGGTTTTGCGTACATGATAATTTCACTTTTTCGCATCAGGGGAGCCAATAAACAGTTTATTCATACAAAACATACTTACAACGCCTTTCAAATCAAAAAGAAAGATCGTTAATTTGTAAGCTGCAAAAATCAATTCAAATGAAAATAGCAATTGAAGGTCAACGTTTGTTTCGGGTAAAAAAGCACGGCATGGATATGGTTGCTCTTGAATTAATCAAAAACCTACAACTAATTGATAAAGAGAATACTTATTACATTTTTGTGAAACCTGATGAGGACGGAAGTTGCATTCCTGCATCAGACAATTTTCATATCATCCCACTTCAGGGTGGTGCCTATCCTGTTTGGGAGCAGAAATCCCTTCCCGATGCTGCGAAACAATATGGCTGCGATCTTTTGCATTGCACAAGCAACACTGCCCCAATGAAATCGCCGGTGCCGCTAATAATTACACTTCATGATATTATTTACCTCGAAAGCATTAGCATTTTCAAAAAAGGTGGCACCTGGTATCAGAAACTTGGAAATATGTACCGGCGTTTTGTGGTGCCCCGCGTAGTAAAAAGGAGTAAAAAAATCATTACGGTTTCGCATTTCGAAAAAAACAGAATCAGGGAGTTTTTTGGTTTTCCGGAAAGTGACGACCGGCTGGTTGCTGTTTATAATGGTGTGAGCGAACATTTTAAACCCGTTACCAATCAAATTGAACTAAGACGCATCAAGGAAAAATATCATTTACCTGACCAATTTTTGTTCTTCCTCGGAAACACCGATCCAAAGAAAAATACAAAGGGAGTTTTAAAAGCTTTTTCTGATTTCCGGAAGAAAAGCAATACGCAGCTTAAACTAGTCATGCTCGATTACGACAGAGAAGCCTTGGATAAATTGCTGGCTGAGATCAATGATAAACAGCTCATCAATCACATCCACCTCACCGGATATGTCGTAAACACCGAGCTGCCGGCAATTTACAGCCAGGCAAGTCTCTTTTTGTATCCCTCTCTGCGCGAAAGCTTTGGCATTCCAATGTTAGAAGCCATGCGATGCGGAGTTCCGGTTATTACTTCCAACACCTCCAGTATGCCCGAAGTTGCGGGAGATGCCGCTCACTTTGTTGATCCTTACAAACCGGAAGAAATCACACAAGCTATTGAACTGCTCCTCACGGATGAAGCTAAAAGAAAAGAACTTATTGAAAAAGGTTTTAAGAGATCGGCAGCTTTTTCGTGGAAAGCCATGGCAGAAGACGTCCTGAAATTATACGAACAGATTGTAAAACCGAATTAAAGCTCAAGATTATGATCCAAAATCGTGATTTTATCATCGTTGGCCTGCAGGCACTTGATAGCCGGATAGGAAGCAATTGCATCAATATTGCACACGAAATTGCCCGTCATAACAGGGTTTTGTATGTGAATTACCCCTTGGATCGCCTCACCAAAATCAGAGAAAAAAATGATCCGCTGATTCAAAAACGAATTCGGATAAACAAAGGTGAAGAACCTGAATTGGTGAAGGTTAGCGAAAATTTGTGGAACCTTTTTCCGAAAACAACTCTGGAATCGATCAGCCAGCTTCCGTTTGATGGCTTGTTCGACTTTTTTAATAAGATCAACAACAAACGTTTTGCACGTGAGATAAAGAAAGCCATTGACACTCTTGGTTTTTCTAACTATTTCATTTTCAACGACAGCGATATGTTCAGAAGCTTCTACTTAAAGGAAATGCTCAAGCCTGAATTGTATATTTACTATACGCGTGATAACCTGATTGCTGTAGATTTCTGGAAAAAGCAAGGCATTCGTATTGAAGCAGCATTGATGAAAAAAGCTGATTTAGTAGTCGCTAACTCAACCTATCTGGCCGAACATGCTGGCCAATTCAACCCACATTCTTATTATGTTGGACAGGGATGTGATGTCAGCTTGTTTGATGAAAAACTCGTGAAAGAAAAACCTGCTGATTTACAGCCTGTTCCCAGCCCCGTCATTGGCTATATCGGTGCCTTGTTTTCACTTCGTTTGGATATTGGCGTTCTGGAATACCTGGCCGAGCAACGCCCTGATTGGTCAATTGTGCTTGTTGGCCCGGAGGATGAAGCCTTCAAAGCCAGTAAATTGCATCAAATGACTAATGTTCATTTTTTAGGTTCCAAGCCCATGGAAACACTACCCTCCTATCTCAACTGCTTTGATGTGGCCTTAAATCCTCAAAAGCTGAACGAGGTTACCATTGGCAATTATCCCAGAAAAATTGATGAATACCTCGCCATGGGCAAACCAACTGTTGCCACGCGAACCAAAGCAATGGAAGTATTTGAAGATCACACTTATCTGGCTGAAACTAAAGAAGATTACCTGAAATTAGTTGAAAAGGCACTGAAGGAAAACAGTCCGGAAAAAGCTGAAGCAAGAAGTGTTTTTGCCAGAAGTCATACCTGGGAAAACAATGTGGCTGAAATTTACAAGCGTATTATTCAGATATTGCAATCTCCTGAATGATTTTCATCATTAAAAAACAAAGACATGTCATTCACAGATCAAATAAAATCAAATCCAAAGCTTAAGAAACTGGCACTTTGGATGCTCATGCCAAAAAATCAGGCCAGACCCCGATTATGGGTAAAACTCTTTCTGAATCCCATCAAACATCATAAAGGAAAAGGTGCATTGATCAGAAGAAGAACCCGAATGGATGTGCTTCCGTTCAACCATTTTTCGATAGGAAATCATTCTACCATTGAAGATTTTGCCACGGTAAATAATGGCGTAGGAGCTGTGATTATAGGCGACCGCACCCGAATTGGCCTTGGTTGCGTACTGATCGGCCCTGTTACAGTGGGAAATGATGTTATGTTTGCTCAAAACATTGTCGTTTCAGGTCTTAACCACGGTTATCAGGAGATCAACATGCCTCCGAGCCTTCAGCCAGTCGAAACAAAACCGATAACAATAAAAGATGAAGTTTGGATTGGTGCCAATGCTGTATTAACAGCTGGCATAACGGTTGGCAAACATGCAGTAATAGCTGCCGGAAGCATTGTTACCAAAGATGTACCGGATTATTCTATTGCTGCAGGCAATCCGGCCAGGATTCTAAAAAAATACAATCCGGAATCCAAAGAATGGGAAAGGGTTTAAAATTTTCAGTAACAAACGAGTAATTATGCATAAAATCATTACATTTTTACGCTACCTGAAAGATAACTTACAATATGGGCAAATATTACTGGTGTTTGCTTCCATTATATATTTAATTACTGGCAGATCCTATCCCAGAACACGACTTTTCAGAGGCAGGCTGGGGCTCTTTTTGCACAGGAAAGGCTCGCTTGATTTTCAATTTGGTAACTATGCCTATGAGTGGAGCGTGAAGCAATTTTTTCTAAAGCATTACAGTCATTATAATACATTTATTGATGTGGGCGCTAATATGGGAACTTATACAATAATGTTTGCAAAAAAGGGCATGAAAACGATTGCTTTTGAACCATCAACCTCTAATTTCAAAGCCTTGCAAATCAATATCATGCTTAATGATTTAGAACGAAAAGTGAGCAGTTACAACCTTGGGTTGGATAGCAAAAACCGCAATGCAAGTTTTGTTTTTGACCCTGTGAATACCGGAGCGTCTCACCTACGCAGCGTACAATTCCATGATCCTGTCACAGATGAAAGAGGAGAAATAACTGAAGTACAACTTGTTACACTTGATTTCTTACAGGATAACCTCCCAATACAAGCCGATGATACAGTATTGATGAAAATTGATGTGGAAGGAATGGAAGAACATGTTATTAAAGGAGCAAAAGATTTTATTCAAAAACACAAAGAGCTCTTAATAGTAATGGAAAGTGTTCATTCCGGTGAGGAAAAACTCAAGTCGGTACTTTCAGAAATAGCTGAATTTGAATTTCTTCCGGTAGATTCGCTCAACTTTGCTGCAAAAAAAATTAAAAATCATCAAACATAACGAATCATGTTAACCTTAAAAGTTGTTTTCTGGGTTTTACTTTTCCTGGTTTTTTACACTTACCTGGGATATGGCGTGATACTTTACCTTTTGGTAAGAATAAAACGATTATTCAAGCGGAAAATAACTGTGAATAAGGAATATGAACCGGAAGTAACACTTTTTGTGGCTGCTTATAATGAGAAAGATTATGCCGATGCAAAAGTTGCCAATGGTTTTGAACTGGACTATCCGCAGGAGAAGATAAAACAACTCTGGGTTACAGATGGCTCAGACGATGGCACACCCGAAATACTTAAAAAATACGCTGACAAAGGCGTTGAAGTGTATCATGAAAACGCCCGGGGTGGCAAAATTGGTGCAATGAATCGCGGGATGCAATTCGTTAAAACCCCTATCGTAATTTTTTCTGATGGCAACACAAGCTTAGGCAAAGAGTCTGTGAGAAGAATTGTCAAACTGTTTAGCAATCCCAAAGTTGGTTGCGTTTCGGGCGAAAAACGAATTTTTAGCAAAGATAAAGACACCGCTGCCGGAACAGAAGGCATTTACTGGAAATACGAATCTACCTTAAAAAAGTGGGATGCAGAATTGTATTCCGTTGTTGGAGCTGCCGGTGAATTGTTTGCCATCAGAACAGAATTGTTCCAGGAAGTTGAAAAAGACACCTTACTCGACGATTTCATTATCTCATTGCGTGTTGCCATGAAAGGATACACCATTCAATACGATCCCGAAGCTTATGCCATCGAAACGGCTTCAGCAAACGTAAAAGAAGAACTGAAAAGAAAAGTCAGAATCGCTGCAGGTGGCATCCAGTCAATCATCAGGCTAAGCCCATTGTTGAATATCTTCAAATTTGGAATGCTGTCGTTTCAGTATATTTCGCATCGTGTTTTGAGATGGACACTTGCCCCGCTTTCATTACCTTTGATCCTGATTATTAATGCTTTAATTGCTTACTATGAAGGTTTCAGAAATTTCTCTGATTTTTATGTACTTTTGTTTTACGGCCAGTTATTGTTTTACACCTTAGCCTTGTTAGGCTGGTATATGGAAAACAAAGCCATAAAAGTGAAAGCACTATTTATACCTTATTACTTCTTTATCATGAATTATGCTGTGTTACTGGGAATGAAGCGCTATTTCAAAGGAAGTCAAAGCGTTAACTGGGAAAGAGCCAAACGTGGAAAGTGATGAAAAATCTATTGCTGATTTACGGCCTCTTTGTAATTGTTTGGTTTAGCCAGACTTTTTCGGCTTATGCCCAAAATTGCGATCACCTTATCAGCAGCAGCCAAACCGTTGTGGATGGAGCTAATATACAACCCGGCGATTCCATCTGCCTCGAAAGCGGTTACCGGACTTATCTTCTCTTCAGAAATATTTCAGGAACTGAAAATCAACCAGTTGTAATTGTTAATCAAGGTAATGTCATCATTGATACTGATCATTTCTACGGGATAAAAACTTCGAATTGTAAACACCTAAAAATAATCGGAAGTCGGCCCGCTGAATCTACCTATGGCATTAAAATTCAACGTGTTGGGAATGGTGCCGGTATCACCTTAGACGACCTGAGCACTAACATTGAACTAGCTGGAATTGAAATCTCACACACGGCTCTGGCAGGTATTTATGCCAAAACTGACCCAGATTGTAGTTTTGAGGCAACACGTGAGAAGTTCACCTTTTACAACCTCGAAATTCACGATTGCTATCTGCATCATATCGGTGATGAAGGTTTTTATGTTGGCAGTTCAAAATATACCGGACAATACCTGCCGGATTGCGACACAACCGTATTGCCTCACTTCATGCATAATGTTTTGATTTACAATAATCTGATTGAAGATACTGGTTGGGATGGTTTGCAGGTGAGTAGTGCCGTGGGTGATTGCCGGATTTATAATAACCGGATTTTTCGCGACTCCAATAAGGAAAGCTTCAATCAAATGTCAGGTATTTTAATCGGTGGTGGCTCCGAATGCGATTGCTATAACAATCAAATCTTTGATGGCAAAGGTGATGGCATCGATTTTTTTGGGCATGGCGACAGTAAAATTTATAACAACCTCATCGTGAGAGCTGGTAGAAGCTTTAAACCAGAAAATCCCGATGAATCACGACATGGCATTTTTATCGGAACAGCTCCTGATAACAGCAGCTCCAATCTATCCCTTCTTCACAACACCATCATCGATCCCAAAACTACGGGTATCAGGTATTTTAACTCCAATACGGCCTTTAATTTTATTGCTAATAATTTGATAACCAGGCCTGGAGCCTATGATCAGTTAGGCAATAATGCTTACTTTAATCATAGTCTGACAGCTGATCTGTACGAATTGACCGGCAATTTATTTACACAATCCATTGACCTGGTAAAATTTGTGTCTTTCTCAGAAGACAACTTCGATCTGAAAGCTGAATCACCTGCTATTAACAGGGCAACAGATCTTGGCTACGCTGCGATTTTGTTTGACATGCTGGAGCGTCCCCGTCCGCATAATACGGGTTATGATCAGGGAGCCTTTGAATGTCAGGATATTAATGCATCTATCGCTCAGATTAACAACAAAAATGAGAAGCCATATACCATCAATTATAAACAGACAGAGGGAGTTATTCGGATTGAGGTTACAAAAGTTGAAACACCACTTTCTTTTGAAATTATTGACCTGAACGGTCATTTAGTATTCCGGAACCCTAACCAAGATTTAAATAGTAAAATCTATCACTTGCCCATAACTCACTTGAATAATAGAGTTTACATATTGAAAATCATTGGATTTGAAAGGGTTTATATCGAAAAGCTCGGTTTATTCCGCTAAAAAAATCCAATATGCAAGTAAAAAACTTGATACCGTTAAACCTGGGTATTTTTTTACGAAATAATTACTTGTTTCTGAAAGGATTATCCTATAGAGGCAATCGTTTTTACTGTCCATTCTGCAATACCGGCTATCGGGATTTTTTGGATGGAGGAACATCCACTGAAATCAATGAAAAGCTTGAGGTAATAGGTGCCGGATTGCGTCCTAAAACGATTTGTCCGGGCTGTCATTCCAATGATCGTGAAAGATTAATACACTGGATTTTCGAAAATGCTTATCCCATTTCCTCAACCGACAAAATCCTTCATATTGCACCTGAACCCGCTTTAGGCCGGTATTTAAAGGCAAAATGCCCCAATGGATATATTTCAGGTGTAAAATATTATGAAGGATTCTATTACCCTCCGGGGGTCAAATTAATGGATTTGCTCGCGTTGCCTTTCCAAAACGAGCATTTCGACTGGGTAATTTGCAATCATGTGCTGGAACACATCCCCGACGATTTTGCGGCCATGCAGGCCATCTTCAGGATTTTAAAAATCGGAGGCAAAGCCATTTTGCAGGTTCCCTGGTCTCCCCTGCTCAACACAACCAAAGAAGATGCTAGCATTCAGGATCCACAGGGACGTGAGGCTGCCTTTGGCCAATTCGATCATGTGAGAATTTATGGCACAGATTATCCATCGCGCCTAAAAAAAGCTGGTTTCAAGCTGGAAATATTACAATTTGATGAGCTTCAAATACCCCCAAATGAAGTAGAGAAGCTACGGCTTAACCAGAAAGAATGTATCTTTATTGTCACAAAATGAGGACAGGTCAATGAAATCCACCACAACAAGCAGAACACATCCGTCTATCCTACTGTCGTGGTATTTTTTGTGCTGTCTATTGTTGTTTACGGTACGTGATTCATTTGCTGATGAAAAAACATTTCCAAAAACAAATTTAGCCAGAGATATTATCCTTTTAACGAATTCGAGCACCGATACGAATCTCTTGGCGGATACGATATTTGTGACCAAAACACTTTCAACCGCACAAAGTTTAATGGATTGGGGATTAATGCATTATGCAAATGAATTGCTTCAAATAACTAGCAAGCGTTTTGAGCATATCGCAAGCGATGAATCCATACTGGTATTTGCACAATTAAAATTGATTTCTGGAGAAAATACAACCGATCTCGAGAGCTTGAAAAATTATCTTTTACTCGCCGAAAGGCTTAACAATACTGAACATCAGCAATTTGGTTATGCTTTAATTCTTAAATATTTCAGATCAAGAGATGAATTACACAGGGCACAACTCTATTATAATGTAGCCAATCAAAGGATTAAAAATCAAGTACTAAAATTACCTATTCTGCTTGAAATGCGCCTCCTGGAACAGGATTTAAAATCAAAATCAGTTCTCAGAGAGCTGATAAACAAGAAGCTTGAGAGCGAATTCATTCAAACGGTAAACAGCTGGTATTTAATAGAATATCTCAAGCTTGCTGATACTTCTGATCGCTTTCTCATCGATCATCTTTTCACCCTGCCTCAAATCATGCAGGATAAGTTATTATATGCCGTTATTTTGCAGAAAAATGCACAGTTTACTGTTTCAAACACACCTGAAAAGAGCTATAAAAATTTTCTTATTACTGACTCTATCTTTCGTGAAGCAGCCTTAATAAACCAGATCTATAAAACTGAATTGGCAGATCAAATCGACAAATTACAGGCTGAACAAAACCTCCCAGAGCATAGGCAATACATAAATTGGAAAATATTCCTATTAAGCTTGATAGCAGTGCTTATCGTTTTCATTATATGGTACTTATTCAAGCAGAAGAAAGTAGCAAAAAACAAGACCTTAAACATTATCAAATCTATTAATCACCTAAAGGAAAAACTTCAACTCGCTAAAGTTCAGATTGATGAACGAGTTAGATCGCGCGAAATTTCCATTGAGAGCGAGATTAAAGAAATTGAAATGCTCGACAAAATCCTGAAAAATACTTTAAAAAATGCCGAAGAAGCTAACTTTCAGAAAAACGCCTTTATGGCAAATATGAGCCACGAAATCAGGACTCCTTTAAATGGAATACTGGGCTTTTCAAGTTTGCTGGGTATGGAATTGGCCAAAATGGACGAACCGGAGCTCTTCGAGTATTCCAGCAGCATAAAAAAAAGTGGAGACAAATTGTTGCATCTACTTAATAATATTATAGATATCAGTAGGTTACAAGCAAACGACATAGCACTTAGGCCACAATACTTTTCGCTGAAGCAAGTGTTGGATGAAGTTTTAAAAGAATACACTTTAAAAGCAAATGATAAAGGTTTAATCCTTTTGAATGACACCCAAACAAGTATTCAAATTAATACTGACATACAGATTCTAAAACGAATACTAAGTGAATTAATCGACAATTGTATCAAATACACCAACAAAGGCTATGTTAAGCTTTTTGCAGAGAAATACACTGAAAAAGAGCTCATTAAGATAGTGCTATCAGATACTGGACAAGGAATAGATCAGACTTTTCTTGACAACATTTTTGAGCCTTTCAAGCAGGACAAGCAAGGCTATTCCAGGCAATATCAGGGAGCCGGACTTGGCTTGCCTTTGGTTAAAAGTATGACTGAACTACTTGGTGGTCAATTTGATATAAGATCGGAAAAAGTAAAAGGAACAACCATCACTATCCTCTTGCCTTTTAACTTTAAACAAGTAACAAGTGAAGCCAGCATTGCTCAAAACCTGACATCAAAAACGGGCTTGCTTAAGTCAGAAAACCCATTTATACTTTTGGTTGAGGATGATTTGCCCAACAGGATTGTTATTGCCAAATTTTTAGAAAGATTTGGTAGCGTAGTTCAGGCGGGCAATGGTGAAGAAACTATCTTATTAATTAAAGAATCAATCCGTAATGCTGAAATTTTCGATTTGATCTTGATGGATATCAACCTGCCAGCTCCCTGGGACGGCATCATCTTAATGCAATATATTCGCGAAAATTATCCTCAGTACCAGAACATACCTTTTGTGGCGCAAACTGCTTATGGCATGTCTGGTGATGAACAAAGATTTCTAGAGGCAGGATTTGATGCTTACATTGCAAAACCAATTTCATTTGAGGAACTTCAGCTTATCTTAACAAAACAAGTTGATTAGTCATTTAGAATTCCAATAAAAAATTGCAATAATTTTAATTTGAAACAGACTTGCTCAACACATGAAACGGGAACAAATTGATTACCAATAAAAATTCTATAACAACCCATCCGAATTACAATGGAATTTTAATACCTTTGCACACTTAGAAACAATAAACAAAAAAAGGATTTCATTTTTTATTTCATAAAATCTGGAGAACAACAAATTGAATACCGAGGAAAACAAACAAACACTTCATATCCTCCTTGTTGAAGACAATGAGCTAAACCAGAAGTTTGCCATTGCTGTGCTTAAACGACTAGGGCATACGTATGAACTGGCCGAAAACGGTGCAATTGGCTTCCAAAAGTTTATCGAAGGCAAGTTTGATCTCATTCTGATGGATATTCAAATGCCGGAAATGAATGGTATTGAAGCAACCTTAGCAATCCGCGACTATGAAAGGAAAAATGGCATAAAAAAGCAAATTCCAATAATTGCTGTGACCGCATTTGCTATGGAACACGACAAAAGAAATTGTATGGAAGCCGGCATGAATGAGTTTCTTACCAAACCCTATAAACCTCAGGAAATGAGTGCGAAAATTGAAAAAGTAATGAAATAAAAAAACCGCTGTAATTAGCGGTTTTTTTATTATTGGTTAAGTGCTCATTCAATGACTTCAAGCAATTCAACATCAAAAACTAAGGGCGAATAAGCCGGAATGTCCTCACCCCGTGCAACACTGCCATACGCCAGATTAGAGGGTAAGAGCAAAGTAGCTTTACCTCCGGCTTTCATCAAGGCAATACCTTCGTCCCAGCCCTGGATCACCTGTCCTTTGCCCAACTCAAAACTGAATGCCTGTCCTCCATCCAGCGAGGATTGCAATTTCTGTCCTTCGATATTATACAAGGTATAGTGCACTTTAACTGTTTTGCCGCTTTCGGCTTGCGCACCCGTACCCGCCTCTTTTTCAATATAATACAATCCGCTTTCGTTGGGTTGGGTGTTGATATTGTGCTGTTTGAGGTAGGCAGAAATTTTCTTTGACTCATTTTGCCTGGCCAAATCTGCTGCTGCTTGCTCTGCTTTTCTGGCAGCTTCCCGCTCTTTATCTGCTTGTTCTTTCGTTTTGATGTCAACAAGCTCTGTTTCATAAATCAGGGTAGTGTACGGCAAAACCATTTGCCCTCTTCCCAGGCTGTCAAAGGCAAGTGAAGAAGGAACAATCAGACGATTTTTTCCACCTTTTCGTAAATAGCCTATCCCTTCGTCAAATCCTTTAGTATCAAAGATTTCTCCGTAGGTAACCTCCATAGGATCGCGGCCAAGTGATGTGAAAAGCTGGTTTCCATCAATATCGCTAATTGTGAAATGCACTTTTAAAACATCACCCGCTTGTGGTTTTCGGCCTTTTCCTCGTTTTAAATCCATCACATATAATCCGGATTCCATCGTTTCAAAATCTCCATCCAAAGATTGTAAAAGGACCTCTAGCTTTGTTTGTTCTTCTTCCTTTCGTTGTTTTAAAAACGCCTGCTCTTCGGCAATCAATTCAGCTTCTGTTTGAATATTTAATAATCTGATATCAAAGTACATAGGACTGCCTGACGTAACAAATTCAGGTAAAGTTGAAATACCGGCAGTAACCATATAGAAGGAATCAGCCGGAAATACGATGGTAGCCGAATCACCTTCGTGAAGTTCGGTAAGCGCAGCATACAAATCGCCTTCAAAAGTTGGTTCGATGATAGGAAATTTCAAAGGCGCATTAAAAAGCTTCGAGTCGAAAAGAACTGTATCTTCTAAATAATACTTCATCTCCACCTCGACAACATCATTTAAAAGTGCTGTATTCGTTGCATCGCTTTTCTCGTGATATTTGATATAAACACCGTTTACTGATTTGTCGAACCCGGGATAAGGAGATTGTGAACAAGCACTCAAAAGCCCGACAAGCCCAAGCACAATCAAGAAAACATTTAATTTAATTTTAATCATAAAATTTTGATTTAAAGTAATATAGCATCCTTTATGACACAAGGATAAGTTAGGTTTTAATTAATAATTTCTATAAGCTCAACTTCAAAAACCAAAGGACTAAATGCAGGGATCCTACCCATTTCGCGCTCTCCATAGGCCAAATCCTGAGGGATGACCAACATCGCCTTGCCACCTTCACGCATCAAAGCAATGCCTTCGTCCCAGCCTTTAATCACCCTGCCGGAACCCAGCTCGAATTCAAACGGCTCACCTTTGCTGTAAGAATCATCAAATGGTAAGCCATTGGTCAAACGTCCGGAATAATGTACCTTTACTTTCTGCCCATTCTTTGGTTTAGCTCCTTTACCACGCTCAGTTTCAATGTAATACAGTCCTGATTCAGTGGGAGATACCTCAATATTTTCCTGTTCAATAAAAGCTTCCAACAATTTCTGCGATTCCTCGATCTGCGCTATTCTCTTTTGATGTTGTTCAGCTTCGTACTCAACTGGCGACATAAAATCAATCAGGCGGATATCAAAACGCATTTCTGCATCGGCCTTCACAAATTCAGGCAGTTCTCTTACCCTGAAAATTTCCAGAAAAACACGATCGGCCGGGCATAAAAAACTGGCAGAATCTCCACGATGCATATGAGCAATTCCCTCATAGAAATCTCCAGGAAACACTGGTCTCATCAATGGAAAACGCATCTCACGCGATAACTTTTCACTGTCGAAAATTATTGAATCATTCACGGCATATTTCATCTCCACCTGCACAATATCATTCTCTACCGGTTGATCCTCAGTTATATTTTCCTCATAAAAACGATACTTCAAACCACTCTCAGTAGTTTTGAATGGTTGCTCTTTATTTGTATCACATGAAGTAAAAAATAAAACTACTCCAATCAGCAAAACTGAAAACAAACGTAAACTTTTCATTTTTAAGGTTTTAATCAAGTATTTCAATTTCGTAAACCAAACTGGTTTTTGGTGGAATTTTATCCTCATCACCAAGCAGGCCAAAAGCAAGATGCGAAGGTAAGATAATTGTAGCTTTATCTCCTCGTCGTAACAATAATATGGCTTCTTCCAAACCTGATTCCACACCACCCTGCCCCACCACAAATGTCTTAACACCTTTATCTTCAGAGGTATAAACTATATCACCAGTCAAAAATTTCAAAACAAATTTTAGCTTTACCAACTCGCCTTTTTTGATGAGCTGTCCATTACCTTCCATGTGCACAGTATAGCGTAAACCCGTTCCTGTTTCGGTCATCTTAAGTTTGTGACGTCTGACATAATCATTAATTTGCTCATTTTCTGCGCGAACAAGATAACGGTTAGCTTTTTCAAGAGATTTTGAAAGATCTTTGTCTGATACTGATCTATATGGCTCGCCTGACTGGTTTGTACATGAAGAAACAAGTCCAAAAAAGGAAATTGTGAGAAACAAAAAGAAAAAATAACCAACTCTTTTCATTTGTAACTAACTGTTCAACTGATTTTTATAAAAAGGTAAAACCTTTATCAAATAGTCAATGGCTTCTTTAAATGGCAATTTTGAATTTCCACCGGCAGCATTGGCATGTCCTCCTCCATTGAAATGATTTTTTGCCAGTTCATGCACCGAGAAATTACCTTTCGATCTAAAGGAAAACCTGATCTGATCTGATTTTTCCGTGATCAGAACAGACATCCTGATATTTTGCATCGACAAAGGATAATTCACAACACCTTCAGTATCTCCAATTTGAAAATCAAAGCGATTCAAATCTTCTCTGCTCAGGGTGATGATAGCTGTGCTAAACTCGTTAAAAACCTGCATCCGGTTGCTGATGGAATAACCCAATAATCTTAACCGGGCTTCACTAAAAGTGTCATAAATCTGTTGATGGACATGTACTGCATCCAGCCCATATTGAATCAGCCGGGCAACAGCGCTGAAGGTTTCTGACCGATTAATGGAATGACTAAATGAGCCTGTATCTGTCATAATTCCGGTAAAAAGTGCCTCTGCAATTTCTTGATTTTTAAAATATTGCTCATCAAAACCGGCAATTAAATCATAAATCATCTCAGCAGTGCTAGAAAAAGAAATATCAGAATATAAGAACTTAAAACTGTCAGTTTCTGGTTCGCGATGATGGTCGATTAAAACAAACGGGCAACTTAGCTTTTGCAAGTCTTCCTGAAGTGTTCCGGAACGGGAAAACGCATTATAATCAAGACTAAAAACATAATCAGCTTCCTTCAATTTGGCTTTTACTTCTTTGGCCTGTTGATCGAAAATCAGTATGTGTTCAGAGCCATTGAGCCACGACAAAAATCCCGGAAATTTATTTGGAGAAACGATCGTAACTTCTTGTTTATGAAGCCTAAAAAAGGCAGCCAGAGCCAAAGCCGAACCCACTGCATCTCCATCAGGGTTAGTATGTATTGTTAGTACCAGCTTATTACGAATTGCAAGTATTTGCCTGATGGCATCAAAGAAAGGAGTTTTGTTCATAAACTATCTGCTAAATAATTACAAAACTACATAAATATGATGGATTGATTAGTTAATTTAAGCAGTATAACTGCTAACACTTTGTTCCAGGTTTGAAATTTGCGGGTTTTGAAATTTTATTAAAAAGACTAATTTTGCCGCACACAAAAAAACAGATCAATGAACGGAAATCTAACATTCACTATGGTTAAACCTGCCGCTGTTGCAGATGGTCACGCAGCTGCTATTTTAGCAAAAATTTCAGAAGGCGGTTTTAAGATTAAAGCCATGAAAATGACTCGCTTAAGTAAAGAACAAGCCGAAAAATTTTATGCTATTCACAGCGAAAGACCATTCTTTACGAGCCTTGTGGCATCTATGACTTCAGGCCCGATAGTAGCAGCACTGCTCGAAAAAGAAAATGCTGTTGAAGCTTTTAGAAACTATATTGGAGCGACTAATCCGGCTGATGCAGCAGAAGGAACGATACGAAAAATCTATGGTAAATCAATAGAAGCTAATGCTGTTCATGGCTCGGACAGCGATGAAAATGCTTTATTGGAATCTTCCTACTTTTTTAGTGAATTCGAACGATTTTAACGCTTTTGCATGGGATCAAGCGGTTCAAAAGTGTTATCTGAATAGATCAGAATAATCCGGACAATTTCCTTTTGTAAATTATTTTCCAAATCCTCCTCAAGCTCCGCGGAGGATTTTTTATTTGTAAATGACTGATTAACAGTTATTTTTAAACTATCTTGTTCTGATGCTTTTTCTTCGGGCTGAACCTTAGCCTGGCTTGGGTCGAAATCGAATAGCGATTGGTCTTTAGGTTCAGAAAGCGATGATGAAACAGTTACAGGGCCTTTACCTAAGATAATCCAGTCAAGGCTATATTCAGGAAAAGTTTCCTTTAATTTCAAAACAAAATCAAGACTCGGCTTATTTCTTCCCGAAAGAAGGTGAGAAATTCCGGAGCGTTGAACTTCTAACTGATCTGCAAATTGAGCCGCAGTCAGATTTTTTGACCGCATGATATGCGCAATTCTGTCTTTGAGCATTTCCATAGTGTTACAAACATTAAACAATCATTACCTCAACAATTCACAAAATTACAACAATAATTCACATTGCTAACTATATTAAATTTACATTTGTAAGTTAATGTTGAGTTACACTTGTAACATTTCCTTAATCACAATTTCAATTGAATGTATGCTTTAGTTATATCTTGTTAAAATCTATAATTCAGTATAATAAATTATTTATATCATTTTTCTAGTTTCTTAACAAACTTCTGATAAATCTTAATCTAAAAATATAAGTAAAGCATCTTAATTAATTGATATACAATTTAATATATTGCTTTTGTGATTTTTTGATGTTTTTTTACTGTTGTAATAAACTATTTAACCTTGAACTTACTTGTTAACTTTGTGACTTAATGGATTTAAATAACTGAATATCAATTTATAATACTTAATAGACATTCAATTATAATTACATGTGTTACTTTGATTACAAATGTAACTTATGCTTAAAGTTTGGATTCACTTCACTACATGAATGTCCCAAAATTTTGTTCTTTTAAAAATTCGTTTATTTTTGATCAATCAACCTTTAACAAAATCTTATGAAATGTATCAAGATAAGCTTCCTCCTATTTTCATTATCTGCATCGCTTTTTCTTTTTGGCCAGTCTGAGAACTCAATTAATTTAATGAATATTTCAAACCCTGACAAGTGCACAGATTGCTGAGATGATCAATGAAACACAGCACATTTACAGAAATCAGCCAGAGCGGGCACTTAAACTCATCGAAAAATCACTTTCTGCCGCCACTGAAGCTCGGTGCGAAATGCTTCAGTCGAGGGATTTAGTTTAAAAAGAGTCGTTCTGAAGAACAAAGGACTTTTTGCAGAGGCCATTGAATCACATCTTAACTCACTCAGAATAAACGAAAAACTTGGTGCAAAACAAGTCATGGCAACAAATTACAATGATATAGGTATCATTTACAAAACCACGGAAGAATACGATCAGGCATTGGATAGTTATCTGAAAGCCAATGCTATATGTGAGGAAGTGAATATGGTTCGTGGCCGGATTATGACATTAAACAACATTGGAACAATCTATGAAGCAAAAAGTGAATTTGATTATGCGGCACATTACTACAATCTTGCCTACACCGATGCTTTGAAAGAAGGAATTGAAGATGCACAGGCAATCATTCTGAATAATCTGGGTGAAATCTATGCCGAGAATGGTAACACCACAATGGCTCAAAATTATTTCAGACAAACCCTAAAACTGGATAAAAAAACAGGTGACGAAATTGGTTCTATTTATTCCATGCTCAATCTGGCAGCTACCTTTATTGGAACTGGTACTTTCGATAGTGCTGCATTTTATTATCAAATGCCTGAAAATAAGGCTATTAGTTTCAATGCCAATCAATTGTTAGCATTCTTGTATGGTGGAATGACAGAAATGTACAAACAAAAAAAGGACTACAAAAAGGCTTTTGAAACAAGTTGGAAACTTCAAACTGTAAAAGATTCACTTTACAATGAATCGCGCATACAACAGATTTCGGATGCAGAAACCAGATACCAGGCCGAGAAGAAGGATCAGGAAATCGCATTGTTAAAGCAGGAGCAGCTCGTTAAAGAACTGTCCATTCAACAACATCAGGCCGAGAGATTTGCCCTGGTGAGTTTAATCATCTTTGGAGCCATGATCATCTGGTATTTGTACAAAAGAAATAAAACAAGACAAAATGAACTCTTTAACAAGCGGCTGCTTAAACAAAAAGAGTTGCATTTAATAGCTATTGTCGAAACGCAGGAATCTGAACGTAAGCGAATTGCAAAAGATTTGCACGATGGGATTGGGCAAACACTTTCCGGAATCAGGCTAGCCATGGAAAATATCAGCTATAAGCTGGTACAAAAAGATGATTCAGTAGGAGCAAAAGTAAAAGAACTTACCAGTACCTTGGATCAGGCATGTCATGAAGTGAGAAGTATTTCACACCAGATGATGCCACGTGTTTTGCAGGAAGATGGACTAGTTCCGGCTATTGAGGATATGCTCGAAAAATCATTCCAACATGCTAACATTACTTGTCGCTTTGAACATTTTGGCTTGTCGGAACGATTTGCTGAAAACTTAGAAATCAGCCTCTACCGAACTACTCAGGAACTGGTAAACAATATCATTAAACATTCAGGAGCATAGGAAGTGCAGGTGCAGTAAAAACAATTGGTTCTACTTGTTGAGGATAATGGCAGGGGATTTCAGTTTGAGAAACTAAAAGCCAAAGGTATAGGATTGATGAATATTACCTCCCGGGTCGAAACAGTTCATGGCGAGTTTAATCTGGAACCGAGTCCTGTTAGCGGAACACTGGCAACAATCAGAGTTCCGTTAAACTAATTATATTTGAGAAATTTTCAGTGAAATGGAGAAAATAAAAGTAATTATTGCAGATGATCATCAGATGGTTGCAGAAGGAATCAAAACCTTGATCGAACTGGATACTTCAATTGAAGTGCTTCAGATTGCTGCCAATGGGCGGGAGCTGTTACACATACTTGAGTTTCGCAATCCCGATATTGTTCTGATGGATATAGATATGCCGGTTATGAATGGTTTGGAAGCCATGCAGCATATTCATAAGAAATATCCTGATTTAAAGGTGATTATCATCAGCTTGCATGAAGAAAAAGGACTGGTGAAGAAAATGACTGATGCCGGAGCTAAAGGTTTGATATTTAAAAACTCTGAAAAAGATGAATTGTCCTGGGCTGTTAAAAAAGTACATCAGGGAGGCAGTTACTTCACCAGCAAACTAACGCTTGATCTGATCAATCAGAATAAATCCACCTTACAGAGTGATTCACTCGACTCGAAAAAAGCTTTGTTAACCGAAAGAGAAATTGAAATTCTGAAGTTGATTGCTGATGGCCTTTCTAACAAAGAGAACGGTGATCAACTTTTTATAAGCCATCGCACTGTTGACACCCACCGAACAAACCTGATGAAAAAGCTCGAAGTCAACAATATAGCCGGATTGATTCGGTATGCTATCAAGCAGGGATTTATCCACTGACAAACTTTTCGGTTGTTTACCCTATTTAATATGGTGTAATCTACCTAGGACAAGTTCCACCAGCAGTTTTTACTTTTGTTGGTGCACAACTACACTATACAACCTATTGTGTAGCAGTATAGGATTCCAAAATTAAAAGTGCTCTATAAATAATAATTCCAAAAACTTTCCAAATGTTCAGCTTGTTTGAAGGCTTTGAGGTTTTCAAGCTGTCCGGGAAGTTTTTTCATAGAAGATTTCTTCGTTAGTTTTTGATTAGTTTAAATGATTGATAATCAGAATTTGAACTAACAATCAATAAGTAAAAACCAGGATCAAGTTGCCTGAGGATTTGAGAGAAATCATCAAGATTGTTTCGGTTTATCACAGTAGCAACAATTTTACGACCCGACATATCTAATACTTTTGCCTGCAATACCGTATCCATCAATAATTTAACATCTATTGCATTTGAAAATGGATTCGGGCTAATCTTGAGAAATTGAGTTCCCAAAGACAATTTTGAACTCATACTTGTCAAGACTGAATTAGCTGCTTCATAATCTGGAATTCCGTAACCATAGTAGGCGTCAGGATTGAAAACATGATCGCCACTTTGCATGATGGCTTCTTTGATCTCAAGATTGGTGAAGCCTGGATTGGCTTGCCACAAACAGGCCGACATGCCTGCAATAACTGGAGATGAAAAAGATGTTCCGTTACTTTGTCCGATAGCATTTGAACCAGATGCCACAGTAGTGCCTTGTCCCATAGCCATCACATCAGGTTTGATCCGGCCATCATAGGTTGGGCCAATCGAACTAAAGGAAGCACGTTCCCCATCGCCTTTGACGGCACCAATTGAAAACACATCAAATCCGTCTGCAGGAGCACCGATGTATGGATATGACCATGTAGAACCTTCATTTCCGGCACTATTCACCACCAGTATCCCTTTGCTTGCAGCCCTATCAGCACCTATAGTGATTACATTTGTATTGCCATCCATATCTTCATAGGTATGATCCCAATGAGGCATATCAAAATCAATGTATCCAAGGGAAGAATTAATCACATCAACACCCACACTATCAGCAAATTCGGCTGCTGAAACCCAATTATACTCTTCTATTATGTTTTCGCTGTAAACATATTCTGACCGAAGCAGCCAGAACGAAGCTTTTGGAGCTGTGCCGATCATCTGTCCGGGAGCATTTGCACCTATCGTACTTAAAACGGCTGTTCCATGATAACTTTCAGAAAACACATTTCCACCGGGATGAACAAAATCTTTGGTGCCCAGTATTTGATCATTCTGCCATAAGCTGTCGAATACCGGATGAACATCAGCCATGTCAAAGCCTCCATCCAAAATTGCAATCACCATGCCTTGTCCGCGATAGCCGTTCTCATGCAACGGAATCCCGTTGATCTGATTGATTTGAGTATAGGCCGACCCATAGTTAAAAATACTTGAGTTTTTTAATTCACTATTCAAAGGCTCAACTGTAATATCATACTTTTCATTCTCAAAAAAAGATTTCTGCGTAGTTCCGGCCTCAGCTGAGGCAATTTTGCGTGTTCCGGCCACATAAGGCAAAGCAGCAATCGCTTCAAGCACCTCAATATCTGTAGTTTCGATACTTACACCATTGATCCATTTGGAAACATAAAGAAGATTGGCTCCGGTATTAGCCACACCACTAAGGTAATCAGGGTTAACAGGTAAATCAGTTTCGTCATACTCAATTCCTTGGATTAACCTGCGTTGAATGGCACGCTCAGTTAAAAATTCTTCCGGTGCATCCAGTGAATAAGGTGTGCCTTCCTTATCTGTAAACTGCACCCAGTACTTATCCGGAGCAATCTGCGCATTGATCGAAGGAAGGAAAAAAATACTCAATAAAAAGAGTAAAGTAAAATGTTTCATAAAAATTTTATGTTAAGTAAGTATTTTACAAAAATAAGCCTTCTGTTCAATCCCCAACAACAATATGATTGTTTTCTCTCGAAGAATCAGGAATCAGTTCATTGCCAAGCCACACCTCAGAAATTTTTCGCTCGGTCTCAAATTTGACAATATGCTGCGAAAAATTATCCTTCCAAACGGCAGTAGATTCGCAGACTGTTTGTTGTTGGCCATCCTCGTAAATCACTGTTAAACAAACTGGAAGAGGTAAGCCACCCCGGTTTTCAACAACCACCTGGTTATCATCCGTAACTTTTAACAAGGCTAAATCAGGATGGGCATTTTGATAAAACCAGGGTTTAATAAACCAACTTAGGCCCTCCCCTGAAGCCACCTCCATTGCCCTGAAAAAATCCAGTGGTAACGGGTGTTTGCCAGCCCAGTTTACCATATAGTAATGCAGTGCTTCCTTAAATATTGCTGGCCCAAGCGCATCCTGAAGAAATGCATAAGCCAGGGAAGGTCGGGTGTAAGACGCCAAACGCAAGCTACTGTAATCCGTTGACAACAAATGGTTTGGAATCATAGGCGGAATATCATTTTCATATCCTGAAGCGTTTTCGTAGCCATCAACAAGTCGGGCTAAATAGCCATAATCCGGATATAAACTATCAACCATAACCTGGGGCCAAATACTTGCCCATCCTTCATCCATCCAGGCATACTTTTTCTCATTAATGCCCATGTAAAAAGGCATATAGCTATGCGAAATTTCATGGAATGTAAGCCCGAAAGCCTGTGCCGGACTTTCAGGATCACCATTATTTGCCATCATCGGTGTTTCCATACCGCCACCTCTCCTACCATTCAGGAATGTTGTCATATAAGGATACGGAAACGGAAGTCCGGGCTCATAACGCGACATGTAGTCAATACTTTGACGTGAATACAACGCAACTTTCTGTCCGGACAGTGCCTGATCAGGATAAACTGCACTGATGAAAACAGCTTTGTCGAGCCTTGAATTGACTAACAACCGGCTGGCGTCCCAGTTAAAACCTATGGCAGCAGCAAAACTAAAATCAGGAACAGACTCAGCCTTAAAATGATAGCTCAAGGATTGGTCATCATTTTTAAAAACCTTATTATTCTGGTAATCTGACTGACTAATGATCCCGACAATAGAATCAGATTGCGTAGCCTGTTCTATTCTTTCAATAACCGAAGGGGTAAAAATTTCAGATTTGTTTTGGAATTCACCCGTTGCCCAAACAACCCAGTTTTGCGGCACTTCAATGGAAACATCAAAAGTGTTTATATCATTATAAAACTCTACACTTCCACCGTAATTAATTCTATCCCAGCCATCTATATCATCATAAACTGCAATTTGGGGATACCAGTAAGCAATAAAAAAGGATGAATCACTATATTTCCCCATTCTGATCGAGATCTGCTCTGCTATCTTAACTTTCCAATCAAAACTTAGCTGAATTTGCGATGCCGGCATTAGTGCCTGATCCAGTTTCAAAAGAAGCTTGGTTCCTTGTCTGCTCCATTTTTTATCAGACTCAGTTATTAATTGATCACCAATTTTGATAGAATTTATTTGGGTTCCATCATGTAAATCTACGTTTCCGATATCCCAGTTTCGTGAATTTCCTTTTCTGAAAACATCCTGATATAAATTGAATACCAGATATTTAAGCGTATCAGGACTTTCATTATAATAGGCTATGTCAGCATTTCCGGATACCATTGCACTATCCGGATCAAATTTTACGCTTATCTTATAATCAGCATGGTTCCGCCAATAATTTTTTCCGGGTACTCCATGCAAGGTTCGCGTACCATTTTTTATTGCCTTTTGCATATTTTTTGAAACAGGATAAGGCTGTGCTGCAGCACCAAACGAAATGCAGAATAAAGCAATAATGCTGAATATCAAATACTTAATCTTTTTCATCGGATTTCTTTAAAATTTCGGTTAAATGTATAAAATATTGCTGAAAGCCTACAAACTAAGTTGTTTCCGGTCGCAATTTTCAAATTACCGATTTGATTTACCTGGCTATTGGCCATAATTATGTTATTTTGCATCAAATTTTAATAGCAGAGCCATGCTTCACACTTACAATCCTTTTACAGGAAACCTGATCGAATCTTATACGGAACATTCAGATCACGAAATTGAACTGATCATAGAGAATCAGAACTTTAGGTTCAATGCCTGGAAAAAGACAGAACTTACAGAACGGTGCAGGCTGATCGGTCAGCTCGGAAAAATTTTGAAAAAAGAGCAACAATCTTTCGCTCAACTTATTACATCCGAAATGGGAAAGCCAATCAGGGAATCACTGGCCGAAGTAGTAAAATGCGCATGGCTTTGTGAGTATTATTCCGAAAACGGAGCAGCAATGCTTCAGGATATACCCATTAAAACAGAGGCAAATACAAGTTTTGTCAGTTTTGAGCCAATAGGAATAATTTTTGCCATAATGCCCTGGAATTTTCCACTGTGGCAGGCTCTTCGATTTGCCGTTCCAACTATTCTGGCAGGAAATGTTGTCATACTCAAACACGCACCCAACGTAAGCGGAACATCATTAAAAATCGAATCAATTTTTCCGGAGGCAGGCTTTCCTGTAAATGTTTTCAGAAGTGTTTTAATTCAGGCCGAACGATCGGAAACTATTATCAGGCACCAATCAATTCGGGGTGTTACAATTACCGGAAGCGAAAAAGCAGGCAGCTCAGTAGCCTCACTTTCAGGAAAATATCTAAAAAAATGTGTGCTCGAACTGGGTGGGTCTGATCCTTATATTGTTTTTGAAGATGCTGACTTAAACAAAAGTTGTCAGGCCGCGGTGGATTCACGCATGTTGAATAGCGGGCAGGTATGTATCGCTGCCAAACGATTTATCGTCCATGAATCTCTTTTTCAGGAATTTGTTGAAGTGCAAAAAAATGCACTCTTAAATTTAAATCTGGGCGATCCGATGCAAACCAAAACACAAATCGGGCCGATGGCTCGTCCTGATTTGGCAACAAAGCTTCAGAAACAGATTGATGAATCCATCGCTTCGGGAGCAAAACTCATTTGCGGTGGCAAACGATCAAACAGCTTACCAACGGTATTTGAACCAACGCTTCTGATTGATATTCAGAAGAATATGCCGGTTTACAAAGAAGAGACTTTTGGTCCGGTAACTATCGTAATACCCTTTCAAACAGAAGAAGAAGCTATCCGGATTGCTAATGATACTAGCTTTGGATTAGGTGCAAGTATCTGGACAAATGATCTAAAAAGGGCTAAACGATTGATGAATGCAATTGATGCAGGTTCTGTTTTTGTAAACAGCATCACAAAATCGGATCCGCGCCTACCTTTTGGAGGGACAAAAAGCTCAGGCTTTGGTCGGGAATTATCTTTTTACGGTATCACTGAATTTACTAACATCAAAACCAATTGGATACAGGCATGAGAATAGATATCATCACCCTTTTTCCGGAAATGTTTGAAGGACCTTTCACCAATTCGATCATCAAACGGGCTATAGAGAAGGAACTGGTAGAAATTGAATTGCACAACCTGCGCGATTACAGCACCGACAAGCATCGTCGGGTGGATGATTACGCCTTTTCGGGTGGTGCGGGAATGGTGATGATGATCGAACCTGTAGATCGCTGTATTTCAGCACTTCAAAAAAAGAGAACTTATGATGAAATCATCTATCTGAGTCCGGATGGCAAGCAGCTGGATCAGGAAATGAGTAACCAGCTTTCGCTAAAAAATAATATCCTGATGTTATGTGGTCATTATAAAGGTATCGACGAAAGAATTCGGGAGCATTTAATCACCCGTGAAATTTCGATTGGAGATTATGTGCTATCGGGAGGTGAATTGGCTGCGGCTGTAGTTACAGATAGCGTTGTTAGATTGATTCCGGGAGTTTTAAGCGACGAAACCTCAGCACTTTCCGATTCATTTCAACACGGCCTGGTTTCTCCGCCAGTATATACACGTCCGAGAAATTACAAAGGTTGGGAAGTTCCGGATATTTTGCTATCAGGCAATGAAGCTAAGATTGAAGCCTGGAAGCTGGATCAGGCCTTCCAGCGAACTGCCGAAAGAAGACCTGAAATGCTCGAAAAATTCAAAAAAAATAAGCCCTAGCTTTTAGGTTCTGAAAATAATTGTATATTTGCACTCATTTTTGAATTGAGCACACCCTATAATATCTATCAGAAAATGAGCAAGAACGCCTTAATCCAGTTTGTAGAAGATCAGGTAACTGTTAAAGATTTTCCAGCTTTTGGTGCTGGTGATACTGTAACTGTAACCTATAAAATTATTGAAGGAAACAAAGAACGCCTACAGAAATTTCAGGGCGTTGTTTTGCAACGGGTTGGAGAAGGCCCAACAGCCACTTTTACCGTAAGAAAAATATCGAGCAATATCGGTGTTGAGCGTATTTTCCCTGTTGCCTCACCTTTTATTCAGGAAGTTGAAGTTAACAAAAAAGGTTCTGTCAGAAGGGCTCGTATCTTTTATCTTCGCGAGTTACGTGGTAAAAAGGCACGTATCAAAGAAGCTCGTCGTTAATCAAAAAAATGATAAGTTATTGGAGTCCTGGCGATTAATCGTCAGGACTTTGTTTGTTTACAAGATTCATAAATCGTTTGAATCTGATTGAGGATTGGTTATTGAGCTTTTAGTCGCTGCCTCACTACTTCAAAACAAGCTATCCCGGCAGCCACCGATACATTTAATGATTCCATTGGCCCCGGCATTGGGATTTTCAAATGAATGTCTGTTTTTTGGAGATAAGCTGGCGAAATTCCATCTTCTTCCGATCCTAAAATCAAGGCTATGGGGCCACTCAGATCAGTATCCCAGATTGCCTGATCCGTTTTTTCGGATACCGCAGCAATGCGCAAGCCACTGTCTTTCAGATAATCAATGCTTTTCTTAAGGTTGTCTGATCTGCAAACGCTAAGATGATTTAAGGCACCGGCTGCTGTTTTCATCGCATCGGCGTTGATCAACGCACTTCCCCTGGAAGGAATCAGGATTGCATCCACTCCGGCAGCATAAGCCGACCGGGCAATGGCTCCAAAATTTCTAACGTCAGTAAGCCTGTCTAGGATCAACAGGAAAGGCATACGTCCGGCTTCATAAATCATTGGAATGAGCTGCTCAACAGCTTGATACGAAATGGGTGAGATAAAACCAATAATTCCCTGATGATTCTTTCGTGTGATCCGGTTCAGTTTTTCGAGTGGAACAAACTGCACAGGATATTCATTTGCCCTGGCCTGCCGAATTATCTCGTTTATCTTTTCCGATCTGTTTCCCTGTTGAATTAAAATCTTCTCAAACTCTTTTCCCGAGACCAGGGCTTCTTCTATGGGGTGAAGGCCAAATATATAGGAAACGATCTTATTCTCCATTTGCTTTTTTTTTACAAAAATAGACTTTTAAGGGCTTTTGTAAGGGATCAAAACTAATAATACGTTAAATTGATATTTGATTTTGCTTTGGGTATAACTAACTTAGCTGTCGATTAAAAAGGCCTCTCATGAAAAAGTTACTCCTTATCTTGTTCGTATTTTCGGTAGCAACATCAGAAGCGCAATATTTTCGTCCGGCAAAAACCATTACGGATAAGAATCTGCTAAAAGATTATTTTCTTTTGCATATGGCATTAGCTGATTCTGACCTTCAACAAATTAAAAACAAGAAAGTTACGCTCAGATTTTCTATTGATGAACTTGGCAGGCTAGGCAATTTCGAAATAATCAAAGGCATCTCTCCTGAGGCAGATCAGGAGGCCATCAGGCTTGTCAAAAATCTGCTGTGGCTGCCGGCCACCCGAAATGGTAATCCTACAGTAGATCAACAAGAGATTGAAGTTCCATTCCATTACAAACATCTACAACGATTGCGTAAGAAAGGTTTTGCTAAAGCACCCGAAATAAAAGAAATTCCGAAGTGCATATCACAAAATATCCATAGCTTTGCAGCTCTCGAAAAAGCACCCGAACCTATACTAACAGACGATATGACGCTAAACCAATTCATCAATGCAAACCTAAATTATCCGGATGAAGCCTACAACAGAAACATTTCAGGAACAGTTAGCATTGATTTCATCATCGAAAATAATGGTCTTGCATCCAATATTGTGATTACCGAAAGTGTTGGCGGTGGATGTGATCAGGAGGCTATCAGGCTGTTGCAAAGCATTCAATGGTTTCCTGGCATGATTCAGGACAGTTTGGTGAGAAGCAGAAATCATCTGGATATCTTTTTTACTTTAGGTGAAAAACGCATGCAAAATATTCCAAATCGACAGGGGACGAATTTATAATTTTAACACAAAATAAATTATGAAACACATTGCATTATTGTTATTGGCATTGATTTGCCTCAATCTCTCTTACGCTCAGGAAGAGGCACCTAAAAAATGGAATCGCAGTGGCGACATCGGACTAAATTTCTCACAAAGTCATCTATCTAACTGGGCAGCTGGTGGTGATAATGCTTTGAATTGGCAAGGTATCTTTAATTACAATGTCAATTATGCGCACGAAAAAAACAAATGGGACAACAACATTTCACTTGCACTTGGATACAGTCATCTGGGAGATGCCAAGGCCATTAAGACAGATGATAAAATCGAGCTCAACTCCTTGTATGGCTACAAAGCCACCGAGAAGCTTTTTTACAGCCTTGCTTTCTCCTTTAAAACACAATTTGCTGATGGGTTTGATTACAAAAACGATTCAACAAACAGAATCTCAGGGTTTATGGTGCCAGCCTATATCACATTGGGTTTTGGTATGGAATACGTTCCAAACAACAATTTCTCCATAAATTTTGCCCCGCTTACCGGCAGAATCACCATTGTTAATGATCAGGATATGGCTGATGCCGGTGCTTTTGGTGTTGATCCGGCTGAATACGATGAAATTACAGGTGATAAAATTAATGATGGCAAAACTTCACGCTTTGAATTTGGTGCCAAAATGACGGCAAAACTTGATGTGAAAATTGCTGAAAATGTAAGCTTCAACTCTAAATTGGAGTTGTTCAGTGATTATATTAAAAACCCGCAAAACATTGATGTGGATTGGCAAAATCTGATCACCATGAAAGTGAACAGCTGGTTGAATACCAATATCACAGCTCATCTCATTTATGATGATGACATTATGATTACTGATAAAGATGGCAACACAGGCCCCAGAACACAGTTCAAAGAAGTACTCAGCATTGGCTTGTCGTACAAATTCTAGACAAGGATGACCCGTATAGGACTTTTATCGGATACCCATGGAAGCGTTCATCCGCGGGTGTTCGATTTTTTTAAAGACTGTGATATGATTTTTCATGCCGGTGATATCGGTGATGAAAAAACCCTTAAGCAATTACAAAAATTCAAACCCCTGATAGCCGTTTACGGCAATATTGACGGTACGGATATTCGCATTCAGATTCCTGAAATTCAAAGATTTAAGATTGAAGATGTCAAGATTTTTATGATCCATATTGGTGGTTATCCGGGGAAATATTCCAGAGGCATAAAAGAAAAGTTAATACTCCATAAGCCAGACCTTTTTATCTGCGGACATTCGCATATTTTGAAAATCATGCACGACAAACAGCTTGGCATCCTGCATATCAACCCGGGAGCAGCCGGCTCGCATGGGCTACATCAAAAAATAACTTTCGTGCGATTTGCCATCGACAAGGCAAAAATACTGGATATGGAAATAATGGAAATTGACAGGAAAACTTTGGCTACCTCAAACGATCAGCCGAACGGATAAGTTTGATATCATGTTTTATACCACGCATGGCTAAAAACAAGAAAATCAGTGCAATTAGCGGAAGAAAAACACCAATATCGTAATCAGCTTCAACGGAAGTTTTAATTTTTAACTGCTCGGCATAGTAAAAGAACATCAGCCCAATCAAAACCAGATCAAGCAAAATGTTGAGCCTGATCAATTTCAACTGGCCGCCAAGATTTTTGTACATAAAAATGATCAGCAAAGGCAAAACCGTAACCAGAGCACTAAGCATAGAAAGAGGAAGAAGAAAGAGAGAGGAAAACAACTCTGGATTTCCAGGAACAAAATCCTGAATATGTGTTACGTAAAAAGCCAGTGTATGCTGTTCGCCATAATACTGTGCAACTGGAAAAAAGAACAACAATCCACTTGCCAAAGCAGCAATAAAAAGGAACAAAGTCTGGATGCGCTGAATCATGATATTTCATATTATATTGCGGCAAAGATACAGAATCCGGCATTTTTTACGTTGTCCAATTGAACTTTCAGGTGTTTTTTCGAAAAAATTTGGTCAATATTCAAAACTTAACTACATTTGCAACGCTTTATTGGAAATCCCAAATCATTTCACATAAATCTAGGCACTTAGAGATATAAGTTCTTATACGCCGCGTTACAATTATCCGAGGATTTTTTAACACACCCATAAATTTTTTACTGACTAAAACATTATCACAATGTACGACATTATTGAGCTTAATAATAAGCTTGTAGGGGAATTAAGAGAAATTGCAAAGGAACTGGAAATTCCCAAAGTAGAAAAACTACTAAAACAAGATTTAATCTACAAAATTCTTGATCAGCAAGCACTTATACCGCACAAAGCTGAGAAAGAGAAATCTGTTCCCAAAGAAAAACCAAAGCAAACAAAGCAGGAAACAAAAAAAACAGGTAGCCGAAAACCTCAGGAGAATAAAGCCTCAGCGCAATCGAAAAAGGAAGTGGCAATAAAAGCAGAAACACAACAAAAACAAGAACCAAAGCCTACAGCAGAGCAACCTAAAAAAGAAGTTGAAAGTCCTAAAATCAAAACAGCTACTTCTGAGATAAAGCCAAAAGCAGAGGACCAAAACCAAACCAAACCGGTTGAAACTGATCAGGCAAAGGATAAAAACGACAATCGCGAACGCAGACCTCGCATTACAAAACCTGCCTCAATCACCCCATTGGAAAACGAATCCATTGCAGCAACAGCTGAACCGGTAGCAAGTACCAGAGTTTTGCAAAAGACCGAGGACGATCAAACACGCAACCGGCCTCCTCAAAAGCAAAGTCTTGATCAAAGAAATCAGGAACCAAGGCAAAACAGAGAAAATTATCAGTCGCGAGATCAAAAAAAGGATTTATTCAAAGAAGCTTCAAAACCAAAAAGAGAAGAATACAAATTTGAGTTTGAAGGAATTGTGGATGCTGAAGGTGTTTTAGAAATCATGCCCGATGGCTATGGTTTTATGCGTTCTTCAGATTATAATTACCTCAACTCTCCTGATGATATTTATGTATCCCAATCGCAGATTAAGCTATTTGGGCTAAAAACAGGGGATACCATCAAAGGTACAATTCGTCCGCCCAAAGAAGGCGAAAAATATTTCCCGCTGATCAAAGTGGATATGATCAATGGCAGATCGCCCGAAGAAGTGCGCGACCGGATTCCTTTTGATTACCTCACCCCACTTTTTCCTGAAGAAAAGTTTACCCTCACCGGCCACAAAGAAAACACCATGTCCACCAGGATTATGGATATGTTTGCCCCAATAGGCAAAGGCCAGCGCGGACTAATCGTTGCCCAGCCTAAAACAGGTAAAACAGTGTTACTGAAAGAGGTAGCCAATGCCATCGCCAGCAATCATCCGGAGGTTTATCTGATAATCTTACTCATTGACGAACGTCCGGAAGAAGTTACAGATATGGCACGCAGTGTGAATGCAGAAGTGATTTCATCAACTTTTGACGAGCCTGCCGACAAACATGTGAAAATCGCTAATATCGTGCTCGAAAAAGCAAAAAGACTTACCGAATGCGGACATGATGTCGTAATACTTTTAGACTCTATCACACGGTTGGCCAGGGCATACAACACCGTTTCACCCGCTTCGGGCAAGGTGCTCAGCGGAGGTGTTGAAGCCAACGCACTCCAAAAACCAAAGAGATTTTTTGGTGCAGCACGTAAAATAGAAAATGGCGGTTCGCTTACAATTATCGCCACCGCACTGATTGACACGGGTTCAAAAATGGATGAAGTGATCTTTGAAGAGTTCAAAGGAACCGGTAATATGGAATTACAACTCGATCGCAGGCTTTCGAACAAACGCATCTGGCCGGCTATCGATATAGTGTCGTCCAGCACTCGTCGCGAAGATTTACTCATCGACAAGGAAGCCATGCAAAGGATTTGGGTGCTCAGAAACCACCTCTCGGATATGAATCCTATAGAAGCCATGGAATTTCTGAAAGACAAAATGCGCTTTACGCAAACAAACGAAGAGTTTCTGATTTCTATGAATAGCTAATCGAATCAATTCGAAATATTTATGAGCTGTCGGCCCTGGCTGGCAGCTTTTTTGTTTTATGACAATAAAATCTTAAAATTGCTGAAAAAAATATGATATGAATCCTGAAATGGTTTACAAAACACTTGATGAATTAGGTATTACATTCGAAAAGTACGAACATCCTGCAGCCCCTACGGTAGAAGACGCCCTACCCTACTGGGTTGATATTGAAGCCATACACTGTAAGAATCTGTTTTTCAGAAATCACAAAGGAAACAAACATTATTTGGTAATCTTTTCATACCTCAAACAGCTCAATATCAGACAACTTGAATTACTTCTTAAACAAGGAAAATTAAGTTTTGCCTCAGAAAAGCGAATGCTGAATTACCTGGGCCTTCAACCAGGCAGTGTTTCTCCGTTCGGTCTTATCAACGACAAGGAAAATCACGTGATCGTGTTCATTGATAAGGCGTTAATGGATCATGAAAAAATCAGCTTTCACCCCAATCAGAATACAGCTACCCTGGTGATAGCAACACACGATTTTAGAAAATTCCTCGATTTTTCGGGCAATAGCTATCATTTAATCCAGTTCGAAGGAGAGATTTGAATAGGTGCTGATTGCCCGAACAGATAAGAAGCATGTAGATTTATTAAGCAATATTGGCTATTTTAAGCTACTTTTGTGCAACTTTCGGCAGATCAAAATTTAACTAAGCACGCAATATCAATGGAAAAGATCAATGTAAACATTCAATCAGAAATCGGTGAACTGGAAGCTGTTATCATTCATACGCCCGGTCCGGAAGTAGAAAATATGACTCCTGAAAACGCCGCAAGGGCACTTTACAGTGACATATTGAATCTGAGTGTTGCCTTGCCCGAATACAATGAGTTTAAGGCAGTGCTCGAGAAAGTTGCCCGTGTTTTTGATGTAAAAGATTTGTTGAACGACATCCTTCGAAATGAGAAAGTAAAAGCCAGCCTAATCAGTCGTATCTGCAAACATGAATCTACTGAAGAAGCCTGTTCCTTAATCGGCAGCCTGTCTGACGAAGACTTAGCTTCCCAACTAATCGAAGGGGCTGAAATGCGCAAGGATACGCTTACGAAGTACCTTGATAATGAAAGATTTTCGTTGCATCCATTGCCAAATTTTTTCTTCACCAGAGATGCTTCATTCTCCATGAACGACAAGGTGATGATTAGTCATATGGCCAGCAAAGTTCGTGAACGCGAAGCATTGATAATGGAAGCAATTTTTGATTATCATTCTGCCTTTAGCACCCAAACCGTAAATCCCGTAAAGCGATTCGATAAAAGTGGAAAAGGAACTATCGAAGGAGGTGATGTTTTAATTGCACGAGACGACATTTACCTCAGCGGAATTAGCGGACGAACCAGTAGTCAGGGAATAGATGCCCTGCTGGAATACCTAAAAACCAAGCCCGGAACCAAACATCTGATTCTTCAGGAATTGCCCTACCAACCTGAATCTTTTATCCATCTTGATATGGTGTTTACATTTCTTGACAAAGACAAATGCATGATTTTTGAACCACTTATAATGCATTCATCCCGACACCTGACAATTCACATTGTAATTGAAGACAATAAGGTACTTCAGATCAGAGAAGAAAAAAATATGCTTGATGCCTTAAAAAAACTGGGAATGGATCTGGAGCCGGTATTATGCGGAGGCAAAAGAGACACCTACATCATGGAACGCGAGCAATGGCAAAGCGGTGCAAACTTTTTTGCAATTGCACCAGGAAAGGTAATCGGCTATGGGAGAAACACTTATACAATGGATGCACTTAATCAGCATGGCTATGAAATAGTCAAAGCAAAAGATGTGATCCGGAATAAAGTTGATCTGGCAAATTATTCTCAATATGTCATCACGATTGAGGGTGATGAGCTTTCGCGCGGGGGTGGCGGCGCACGATGCATGACCATGCCAATAAGTCGTAAAGGAGTAGATTGGTAACATACTTATTTTGAATACAAAACGGAAACCGGCTTTTTTTGCACTCAGAATTTATCTGGTGAGTCTGTTGCTTTTTCTTCTATTGGTTTTCCCTGTTTCGCTGATCATGCTTTTTAAATACGTCCCTTATTGGATAGAAGAACGTGGAATTCCCTCAACCGACCCAAAAAATAGCACGGAAGAAATTCTCACAACTGATTCATTAGCAATAAATAACAACAACACAAAGCAATGGGAAATCAAGGCCAGCGAACAGGATAAACGCTTTGGAAAATCCGTCAGCCTTCTCTTTAGAATGATGTTGTTTAGTCTGCTATTAGGATTTGCTTTTAATGCCCCCTTTCAACGTTTTTTCAGGCTAAAAAGAAAAAATAAACCACCCTCAGAAGCATTGCTCAATTTCTGTAGAAAATGGCTGTTGTATGTTCCGATAATTAATAGTGGAATCCTTGCACTTGGGTTTATTATTACACTAACAATCATAGGATTTCAGGTATTCTACAATGCTATCGACAGCGAAGCAAGCAAACAATTCTATCGTCAGTTCTTTTTTATCGCAACTTTTGCTTCCTTTCTTTCAGTATTTTTTATGTATTTCTGGTTCCGCTTCAGGGTAAGATTTAAGTACCTCGAAATAGTTTATGATTCGGTAAGTCTCTACAAAAGCCCGATTAACAAACCTAAAAATCATCTGATACATCGCCTATGGGTCAATAGTATCATGACAACGCTTCTCCCATTAGTGATCGTTATATTTTACATCTCATTTAGTATCAGTAATATTCACACAAGCTTTGACCATTCGCCTTCAAGTGATCAAGCCAAAGTTCTTTTTGGAAAATACCTGCCTATCATTGACCAAACAGAAATGCTATATAATTCTAACCTTTTCTACGTCAATGCAATAGACAGTATATTAATGTTTGTAGGAATTTTTTCGGGCATTTTAATCAGCATCATCTATCTGTTCTTTTTTGTAAGCTGGACCAATAAAAGCATCATCATACCTGTATCTGAAATCATCAAGAAGATGCAACAAACAGGTGAACAGGAGCTGGGCCAGTTAACGATCGTTCGAACCACGGACGAGTTTGGCGAGCTTGCTATGGGATACAATGAAATGGCTAGTCGCATCACAAACAATATTAAGCAGTTACAGCAAAATACTATGGCAAATCAACGATTTGTTCCGGTACAGTTTCTTCATCTTTTGGGCAAACAGAGTATTACAGAAGTAAAAGTTGGTGATCAGATTCAGAAAATAATGACGGTGTTATTTGTTGATATCAAGTCATTTACAAGTCTTTCGGAACAATTAAGTCCCAAAGAAAACTTTGATTTTCTGAATTCCTATCTGCAACATATGGAGCCGATAATCCATAAGCATCACGGATTTATCGACAAATTTATCGGAGATTCGATCATGGCACTTTTTGAAGAGTGTCCCGAGCATGCCATTGATGCTGCCCGCGAGATGCAAAACTGTCTCAAAACCTTCAATCTTCAATTAATTGATCAAGGCAAACAACCTATCGAAACCGGCACCGGAATTCATACTGGCAGTTTGATTTTAGGAATGGTTGGAGGCGAAGGAAGAATGGAAGGCACGGTGGTGTCAGATGCCGTAAATCTTGCCAGCCGGCTCGAGGGGCTTACACGAATCTTTGGCGAAAAGATCATCATTTCCGAGACCACCTATAACTACCTCGAACATAAGAACAAGTATCAAATAACTTATTTGGACGAAGTAACGGTGAAAGGCAGATTGAAAACTGTGAAAATCTATGCCGTTGAAGCCCACAATAACCCGTATTATGCAACTTAATAGCCTTAAAAATACTATTGAGGAACTCATTTTATCCCACGAAGATGATCAGCGGTTGTATCACAACCTGGCACATACGCTGGATGTGCTGGAAGCAGCCGAACGATTGATCAGCCATACCGGGATTGATACAGAAACAGCCCTGCTTATTCGCGCTGCTGCCCTATTGCATGAAACCGGAATGACAGTTTCACCAAAAAATCATGAAGAAGCTTCTGTAGAGATTGCCAAAAGGATTTTACTCGATCATGGTTTTAATACAGATCAGATTATACGCATTGCTGAACTGATACTTGCAACCAAAATGCCTCAAAAGCCTTTTGATCTGGCTTCAAAAATAATTTGCGATGCCGATTTGGATTACCTTGGACGAGCTGATTACTTCATCATTGCACATAAACTACGCCTTGAATGGATTTTGCGTGATGGTTTTACAGACGACCTCACCGAATGGTATCAGACTCAGATTGAATTTCTCGAAAACCATCAATATTTTACAGCTGCGGCCGAAAACCTGCGCGAAAAAGAGAAGCAACACAATCTTTTCCTAGTAAAAAAACTACTCAATTCGAGCAGTTAATTTACAGATAGAAACAATACTTTGAAGATAAATCATATTTTTGTGACTTAAATCAACTTCATCATGATTAAACAATTTAAACATTTCAAAACAAAGCACCCCTTTTTGTTTATTATGGTGATCGGTTTAGTTCTGCGTTTGATCGCTGCTGTGTTTTCGAGAGGTTTTGGTATGCACGATGATCATTTCCTGGTGATTGAAGCTGCCGGATCGTGGGTGGATGGTTTTGATTCTCAGGGCTGGTTGCCAGGAACAAACGGAAATACAGGCCCCGAAGGACACAGCTTTTTCTATGTTGGTTTTCATTATCTGTTTTTGGGATTTCTGAAGCTGCTTGGCATCTCCAATCCGCAATGGATAATGCTCTTTGTCCGGTTGATCCACGCCTTGCTCTCTTTGCTAGTGATTTCGTTTGGCTACCGTATTGCCAGCCTTTTAACTGAAAAACAAACCGCTTACAAAGTCGCCTTGCTGCTAGCTGTTTTTTGGTTTATGCCCTTTTTGAGTGTTCGTAACCTTGTGGAGGTGGTTTCGGTACCATTTCTTATGTATGGCAGTTTGATTATCCTCAGGCAGGAATTGATTCGTAAAAAAAACGAACCTGGCTATCACCGAACTTCATTTCTGGTAGCAGGATTTTTTCTCGGCCTGGCATTTTCGGTCAGATACCAAACAATTTTTTATACCGGCGGTATTGGTTTAGCACTTTTGCTGATGAAAAACTGGAAAGGAATGCTAACAACAGCTGGTGGTTTTCTTATTTCGGTCATTATTTTTCAGGGATTTATTGATTTTTACATCTGGAAAAAGCCTTTTGCCGAATTAATAGCCTATGTTACCTACAACCTGAATCATGCCTATGATTACCACACTGCACCATGGTATCATTTTGGGCTGGTATTGTTTGGTTTGATGATTCCGCCTGTGAGTGTGATGTTGATCTTTGGCTTTCTAAAAGACTGGAAACGGCATTTCCTGCTTTTTCTCCCTGTTTTTGTTTTCCTGTTTTTTCATTCGATTTTCCCCAACAAACAGGAAAGATTCATTTTTCCCATTGTGCCCATGTTTATTGTGTTAGGCATGATTGGTTGGGATGATTTTATCTCAAAATCGAAATTCTGGAAAAAAAACATCCGAATGGAGAAAGGTTTCTGGACTTTTTTCTGGTTTATTAACATCGTCCTATTGATGCTCATAACACCAATGTACAGCAAGAAAGCCAGGGTTGAATCAATGAGTTATCTGAGGAATTATCCGCAAACAAAGAAGTTTTTTCTTGAAGACATCAACAGTAATATTTTACGGTTCCCTCCAGTGTTTTACACCGGACACAACTGGCCAAAATATGAATACATGCTCGATGATAACACCTATGTTGAAATGGCAGTTACAAACAACTGGAAGGAAGCAGAGCATCAACCTGATTTTGTGTTTTTTGTACAGGACAAACAATTGGAAACAAGGATTGATTCGGTAAAAAAATACCTGCCTCAATTGGTGCACGAAAAGAGTTTTAAACCCGGGAACCTGGATCGGTTGATTCATTGGCTAAATCCGATAAACGCCAATGAAACCATACATCTGTATCGCAATGAAGCCAGAATTCCCAAATCCCATAAACATTGAACATTTCATAAAAAGCTGTTAAAATGACCATTGAATTAGCCCGCAAACGAATTGCCGAACTCAGCGAGCAACTCAATCAGCATAATTATCAATACTACGTTTTAGCTCAACCACAAATATCAGATTATGAATACGATATGTTGATGGAAGAGCTTATCAATCTCGAAAAGCAATTTCCCGAATTAGTTTCATCCGATTCCCCCTCACAACGTGTTGGTGGCGATATCACAAAAAATTTTCAATCTTATTCGCATCGTTATCCCATGCTATCGCTGGGAAATTCATACAGTCGTGCAGAAATTGCCGACTTTATCAACCGCGTTAAAAAAAGCATAGGAAACAAAGTAGAATTTGTTTGCGAGCTCAAATATGATGGCGTGGCAGTGAGTTTGCATTACGAAAATGGAACACTCAAACAAGCATTGACCAGAGGCGATGGAACTAAAGGAGATGATATCACAACCAATGTAAAAACCATTCGCAGTATACCGCTTCGGATTAAAGGAGATTATCCAAAAGATTTCGATATCAGGGGAGAAATTTACTACCCGCGAAAAAGTTTTGAAAGGTTAAATGCTGTCAGAGCAGAAGAGGACCAACAGTTATTTGCAAATCCACGCAATGCAGCTGCTGGTACGATAAAACTTCAGGATTCGGCAGAAGTAGCCCGACGCAACCTGGATTGCTGGTTGTATTATCTGATGAGCGATGAAGTGTCGTTAAAATTTAAAACTCATTACGAAAGCCTTCAGGAGGCCAGGAAATGGGGTTTCCGAATTTCGAATAACATCGCACTTTGCAGCACGGAGGATGAAATTTTTGAATTTATTGATGATTGGGATAAAGCCCGGCACGAACTCCCTTTCGACATTGATGGCATTGTTATTAAAGTAAACAATTTCGATCAGCAAAAACAATTGGGCTTTACGGCCAAATCGCCAAGATGGGCAATAGCTTATAAATACAAAGCCGAAGAGGCAAAAACCAGACTGCTGGGAGTTGATTTTCAGGTTGGTCGCACGGGAGCCGTCACACCGGTGGCTAATCTGGAACCTGTGTTACTTGCCGGCACAACCGTGAAACGTGCCAGTTTGCACAATGCTGATTTCATCGCACAACTTGATCTGCATTATGATGATATCGTCACTGTAGAAAAAGGTGGTGAAATAATTCCCAAGATAACAGCAGTTGATTTGAATTTGCGCAAACCCGACAGCCGTTCCGTTGATTTCACTAAATACTGTCCGGAATGCCAGACTAAACTAATCCGGACAGAAGGCGAAGCAGCCTGGTATTGTCCGAATAGTGATGGCTGTCCACCACAAATAAAAGGTAAAATCGAACATTTCATCAGCAGAAAGGCGATGAATATTGAAAGTTTGGGTGAAGGAAAAATTGCTTTGCTTTTTGATCAGGCCTTGATAAAAAATGCTGCTGATTTGTACAAACTTTCTTACAGCGACCTGTTCGGGCTAGAGAAAACCATAGAAACACCCGATGAAAATAATCCGGGAAACACCATCATTCGCAAGGTTAGTTTTAAAGAAAAGACAGCAGAAAATATACTGAAAAGTCTCGAAGAATCGAAAAAAGTTCCCTTTCACAGGGTATTATTTGCATTGGGAATCAGGTTTGTTGGCGAAACGGTAGCTAAAAAACTCGCCGATGCATTCTTATCCATTGAACAGCTTCGTGAAGCCAGCTATGAATCACTGGTAGCAGTGGATGAAATAGGTGAAAAAATTGCAGCTTCAGTTCAAAATTATTTTAATAATCCAAGACATCTGGATATGATTCAGCAATTGAAAACGGCCGGTTTACAGTTTAGTCAAGAATCAAAGGTTAATTCAGGCGGCCCTTTAAAAGGGAAATCAATTGTTGTAAGCGGTGTTTTTTCTGTGTCGCGTGAGTCACTTAAGGAAATGATTGAGGTTAATGGAGGTAAAAACGTCAGTTCGCTTAGTGCAAAAACAGATTATCTGATTGCAGGTGACAATATGGGACCTGCTAAAAAAGACAAAGCAGAAAAGCTGGGAATTCCCATAATTTCAGAAGATGAATTTTATCAGTTAATTGGCTAATTAAACAGCCAACTGCTGAAGTGCCAAATACTTCCCATTATCACGTGCCAGCAGTTCTTCGTG
>Ga0334883_1000271_pt1 | contig 98152 bp, 90 predicted proteins | sample GraSluR1_MG_6_FD_207230 | JGI IMG/M metagenome (GOLD analysis project Ga0334883, IMG submission 207230) | Sludge microbial communities from methane-producing bioreactor in Wageningen University, Netherlands - Granular Sludge_09_05-R1 | ecosystem: Engineered > Bioreactor > Anaerobic >... | reverse complement strand
GAAAAAGTCGCGACGCATACGATGCTAGTGTTTGCTGCAATGAATTTAAAGAAATTAGCCACCTGGCTATGGAAAGGCAAGGAGCCTTTATTTTTTTGTTCAAAAATTCGAAACGAAGTAGATAAAAGCGGTTCCAAGCTCGAGTTACGAGTTTGGAACAGCTTTTGTCTACAGTCTGGGAAGAGTACTTTTACTCTTCTTTTTTTATAAATAATATGAATTTTTTGGACAGACAGGTTGAAATGAGAAGTGTTTATTTGATTTTTCTGTTTTTCAAATAGAAAAAACAATATGTAAAAAGGATTTATTCAAAATTAATTTGTTCTTAATAGTGTTAGCTGTTACACTTTTATTATAGAATAAACGATTAATGAAAGATTATATGTTGTTGGTATCGCTATTTAAGGAGGTTAGAAAATGAAAAAGTTAGCGGATCATCCTTCTTTTGACAAACGGAAACAGCATGTTGTTTTGAAGAAGTTCAATAGACAAGTCATTAGTGTCTTAGGAGTGATCGGGCTAGTAATCGGGAATTATGCACTGCTTCCTATCCAAGCTGTTGCAACTGAGACCGCCACAATCACGAAACAACACCAAGCACAAGAAACTCTGCCGACCATCGCAACGGATGCATCTATTTCCCTACCGCCGTCACCTGCCGCTCCTGAGACCACAGAAAGTCAAAAGTCCACCGACCAAGCAACCGACCAAACAGCTACTACCTATAGTAAAGCCCCTGATGAAAAGCAAACGGAAGACTCCCCTTTACCAGAAAAGAATGAACAAGAGAGCACTCAATTGAATCGCCAAGAGCAGGAAGAAGCACAGATTGCACCTCAAAATAATTCCGAATGGACGTTTGAACTCAAAAATGGTCAGGCAGTAATCACCGATTATCTTGGGAACCCAAAGAATATTACTATCCCGGCAGAAATTCAAGGAAATCCCGTTGAAATTAATCTGGAGGCGGTGTTAGGGCCAGATTTAAAAAATACAACCGAAAGTTTCATCATCGAGACGTCAGAAGAGGCTGATAAGGCAGTAAGATTGACGGGGCATTTTATGAACTTTTCAAAAGTGACACGGGCTCACCAATTCGGTCTGCCATCTTTGGCAATGCGGACACCTCAAAAATAACGGATGTTTCCAATGTGTTTGAAAATTGTAAAAATTTAGAAACTGTAGATATCTCTAAGTGGGATACATCAAATATCGAATACTTTAACCGAATGTTTTCAGGCTGCCACAAGCTGACGGAGATAAATTTAGCAGGCTGGAATACGGATAAATTAAAATTTTTGGCATATATGTTTAATGAATGCTTCAATTTGAAAAGGGTTGATTTAACCGGATTTGATACTTCCAATGTCATTAGTTTTAATGCTCTATTTGAGTCTTGTACGAGTTTGGAACAGGTTGATTTCACTGGTTTTACTACAACCAGCCTAGAATACGTAGATAACATGTTCAATAATTGTACGAGTCTGACAAGTCTAGATCTATCAATGTTTGATACGTCAAAGGTGATATCGGCGACTCGTTTTGTTTACGGGTGCAGCAGCTTGAAAAGTTTAGATTTGTCTAGTTGGGTTATAAGTGATGATAAGGTAAGCATGTCAGAAACATTCCACGGTGCCAACATGCTTGAGTCATTGAGGGTAACTAATAAATTTCGATTTAATGAACTTAAGAGTCTAAGAGGAATCTATTCAGGTACGTCAGAGACCACCAATTATTGGGTGATGGATGATTATCTAGCAGTTTATGAGGATACACCGGCGTTAATCGACGCTCATAACAACTTACAGGAAAGCGCTGTCCACACGTATTCGATTAAAGGAAAGCATGAGGTTCTCTTTGATACACAAGGGGGAGATGAGGTCCCGCCGATTCAAATGATTTTTGACGGAAAGCTGGCGACCGATCCTCAATACAAGGGGAAAAGAACGGGCTATCGTTTTATGGGCTGGACGTTAAACGATCAGCCGTTTACTTTCAACGCTTCTCCAATCAACGGTCCGCTAAGATTGAAGGCGAGCTGGCAAGCTCATCGCTATTCAGTGAAGTACCATAGCACCGGCGGTACTGGTTCTATGAATGACCAGGCGTTTGATTTTGATGAATTGAAAGCATTACAGCCGAATACTTTTACCAAAACGGGGTATCACTTTACCGGCTGGAATACAAAATCTGATGGTAAGGGTGTGAGCTATACCGATCAGCAGAAGGTATTTAGTTTATCGGCGGAGGATGCTGCGGTCATCGATCTTTATGCGCAATGGGAAGTGGCGGACTATCTGGTGACCTTTGAAAATACTGGTGACTCGCAGATTGCTGATCAATCCTATACGATTGAAAAGGGCATTGACAGTTTCGAGACGCCTACTAAGAAGGGCTACGATTTTGTCGGCTGGTATGAGGGAAATCAAAAAATAGATCGCATTCCAATTGGTCAGACTGGCAAACGAACACTTACCGCTCAATGGAGTCCTAAAAAATACACAATCACCTTTGAAGACGAAGAATTGCCGCCGCAGCCCTATACGATTGAGTCTAGGTTAACACTGCCACTATCGTCGAAAAAGAGATTAGGTTACCACTTTATCGGTTGGGAAGTCAAAGAGGTTCTTTCGCAGGCGTTGAATCCAACAATAATTACTGAAATCCAGCCAGGGAACACTGGAGACTTACTATTGAAGGCAAGCTGGCGAGCCAATTCTTATGTGATTCAATACGATGCCAACGGTGGAGCCGGTACAATGGCTCAACAGGTGCTCGCTTATAATCAAACAGCCAAATTAACCAAGAATACCTTCTCTAAAGAACAGGAACAGTTCATCGGCTGGAATACTAAAAAGGATGGCAGTGGAACAGCCTATTCAAATGAGCAGGAGATCCTCAACCTGACCGCTGAAAAGGATGGAACGGTGACGTTGTTTGCACAGTGGAAGTCGACTACATCAGCACTCGAGGATCTGATCAATCAGGAAAAAGCAAAAGATCGCGACAAGGCTCGCTATACTACTGAAAGCTGGAACAACTATGAAAAGGCCTTGAAGGAAGCAGAGGAGGTCTTAGCGACAACCAACGATCCGGCTAAACACCAAGCGGCTTTAGCGAATCTGCAAAAAGCCATTGCAAACTTAGTATTGAGGGCGCCGCAAATAGGCAATAACTCGACTATTCAAACAACAAATACGAAGCGCTACACAACGGTAAAACGTTATCCTTTAACAGGTTTTTTAAATAATCCAGACTTTCTCGTTATAGGAATCGCATCAGTTGGTATAGCGCTCGTAGGCTTGAACGGTCGCCGCAATAAAAGATAAAGCGAGAATAGTGAATACACTGAAATGCGTAATCAGATTAAATATTCTGATAAATCATTTAAATAACAGATTTTAACTATATGTCAGATAGTTTAGAGGCATTCTATATGAAGAAGTAGTCTAGTTGACGGTTCATATCAATCGATTGAAGAGCGTTAAAAAACTAATGAACGTGAATAGCATCCTCAAGGGCATGTGGCGAGAAAGGGAGATGCTGCTGCGACCTTTGTACAGAGTTTTAAATAGTTCTTTTGTAGCTCGATCCTTTTAATGAGGGTAGAGCTTTTTATTTAGGAGAAATAGTACAACCTAACATATTGACTGTTTTCTCCAACGAATCATACTCAAAAAAGATCGAGAAAGGGGTTACAATTCTGATAGAAATCAAAAGGAGGGCATAAGCTATGCCAATCAATGTTCATCAGAATGGGACTCTTTTCCATTTAACCAATCAAAAAATCAGCTATCTGATTCAGGTTTTGTCGGACGGTTCATTAGGAAATTTATATTTTGGGAAGAAGGTAACAGATCGAGAAGATTTTCAGCATCTGATCGAAAATGAGTATCGTCCGAATACTTCTTACGTGAATAAGGGAGAAGTGGATTTTTCCCGTGAGCATCTTCGGCAGGAGTATCCTGTATATGGGACGACGGACTATCGTCATCCAGCACTTTCGGTTTTACAAGAAAATGGCAGTCGAATTACTTCCTTGAAGCTTGCTGATTATCGAATTTATCCAGGAAAACAATCGCTCGACGGACTGCCAGCGACCTATACGGAGGTAGCGGAAGAAGCGACTACGATTGAATTTATTTTATGGGATGATTTGATTCAACTAGAGGTTGTATTAAGCTATACGCTTTTTGAGGAAGCGGCTGCGGTAAGTCGATCGGTTCGAGTAAAGAATAAAAGCACCCAAAAGCTTCATCTTGAGCAGGTAATGAGCTTGTGTCTGGATTTATCTGATTGTGAGTATGAAATGTTGCAGTTATCTGGCGCATGGGGACGTGAGCGATTTCCTGAATTTCGGAAATTAGTTTCGGGGATTCAAAGTGTAGAGAGTGCCAGAGGAGCATCGAGTCACTATCAAAATCCTTTTCTGGCCTTGAAGCGGTTAGATTGTACGGAACAGGCTGGAGAGGTGTTGGGCTTCAGTTTGGTTTATTCTGGAAATTTTTTGGCTCAGGTAGAGGTGGATACCTATGACGTTTCGCGCGTAACGATGGGGATCAATCCTTTTCAATTTGATTGGTTGCTCACGGCAGGTGAAACGTTTCAAGCCCCAGAAGTAGTTATGGTTTATAGTGATGCAGGATTGAACGGGATGAGTCAAACGTATCATAAGCTGTATCGTGAACGTCTTGCACGTGGTGAGTGGCGTGACAAGGAACGACCGGTTTTGATTAATAATTGGGAAGCGACGGGTATGGATTTTACAGAGGACAAATTGCTCGCATTTGCCAAAACGGCGGCTGAGGATGGCGTAGAGTTGTTTGTTTTGGATGACGGCTGGTTTGGTGGACGTAGACATGAACGGGCTGGCTTAGGTGATTGGGTTGCGAACTTGGAGCTACTGCCAAATGGAATTACCGGTCTGGCAAAAAAAATCAATGAACTAGGTCTCATGTTTGGTTTATGGTTTGAACCGGAGATGGTGAATGAGGATAGCGAGCTTTTCCGTAAGCATCCTGAATGGATTATTAGAGTACCAGATCGCAGTGTTTCTCATGGTCGTCATCAATATGTCTTGGATTTTGGCAGACCAGAGGTGGTGGATTTTATTTACCAGATGGTGGCGAAAATTTTGCGAGAGGCAGAGATTCATTATGTCAAATGGGATATGAATCGTTGTATCACGGAACCCTACTCTGCTACACTGCCGGCAGAAAGGCAAGGGGAAGTATTTCATCGCTATATGTTAGGAGTATATGATATTTATGAACGTCTGACATCAGAGTTTCCGCAGATTCTGTTTGAATTTTGTGCATCGGGTGGTGGTCGGTTTGATCCGGGAATGCTGTATTATTCACCGCAGGGCTGGACTAGCGACGATACAGATGCTGTTGAACGTATGAAAATTCAATACGGAACGTCCATGGTATATCCTTTAAGTTCAATGGGCGCCCACGTTTCAGCAGTACCAAATGAACAAACCTTTCGTGAGGTAAGTATCGAAACGCGAGGCAATGTCGCTTTGTTTGGTTCCTTTGGCTATGAGCTGGATTTGAATAAGCTTTCGAAGGAAGAGCGTACATCGGTTCGTGAACAGATAGCATTTGCCAAAGAGTATCGAAGGGTGATTCAAGAGGGGACATTTTATCGGCTATTAAGTCCGTTTGAAGGAAATTATTGTGCCTGGATGATTGTCTCAAGGGATAAAGAAACGGTCATCATCGGTTATTATAAAATTCTAAATGAAGTGAATGCACCATTTAAACGGTTATACTTGAAGGGCTTAGAGGCTGAAAAAGTGTACCAAAGAGTTGATAATGAGCAACTTTACTATGGAGATGAGCTGATGAACATCGGCTTGGTGACAAGTGATACTTCTTGTGGTCAAGTTATTGACGGACGTGCGACATCGTATGATTTTGACTCTCGAATCATTGTTTTAAAAGGAAAATAAGTTAAATGAGCTGTGCCAAATCATCGGCGCAGCTCTGTTTTTGTCTTCTATTCTACGGTGAATGATTCTCCCGTTTTGTCATAGCGCTGTTGCCGCTCGAGGTTTTTCTTCCGATATTGCGTAGGTGTCAGCTCATATTTCCGTTTAAAAGCCTTTGAAAAAACTAGCGGATCGCGATAACCGCTGTATTCGGCGACGGCTTCAATGGAAAAATCACTGATGCTTAATAGTTCAGCTGAGCGAGTCAAGCGATATTCTGTCAGATATTGCTGCAAGGTCAAATTCATTTCCTTTTTAAAAATCGCCGATAAATAGCTGCGATTCAGGGATAGTGCATGAGCGAGGCTTTGAATGGAAATATCGGCAGCGTAATTTGCTTTGATGTAGTCGATTGCACTTTGTACGTGTGGATTAGACGCTTGGTTGGTTGTGGAGATTTGCTCTTTTGACTGCTGCAGCAGTGCTAAAAATTCATACAATAAAGAAGAAAGCATAAGTTCGGAATAGATCGAGGTTTGATCCAAGAGGAAGCTCTTTTCCAAGATCGTAATGATTTCCTCCTGATGCACGACATAGAAAATTGGATGATTCTGGTCAAATCCCAAACCTTCCAGATAAGATGCTGCCAAATCACCAGTAAATGCTGCCCAATAATAATTCCAAGGGTCTTCACGATCGGCCTGATAGAAGGTAAGCTTGTCTGGAGGGATAATAAATCCTTGTCCGGCGGATACGTGGTATTTTTGGTTGTCAATTTGGTAAATGCCTTTGCCAGAAGTAACAATGTGAATGATGTAGTTGGGGCGAACGGCGGGACCGAAGCTGTGAAGTGCTCCGCATGCGGCCTTTCCTGTAAATAAAAGCTTTAAGTCCTTTTGTGTATCAAAGGTATAGGTTTTTACAAACGATTTCTCCAAAATGATCACCTAACATTTTCACTGTTTTTGATTACATTATACTATATAGAATACGCTTTCACAAACGTATAATAAGGTCATAGGTAAGCGCATACCGAACTTGAAAGGAGTTATTAAAATGAAAGTTCCGTTTAGAGAGAAATACGCATTTGGTGTAGGAGCATTGGGGAAAGACGCAGTCATCTGTTTTGTTAATACTTTCCTACTTTTTTACTACACAGATGTTTTATATTTATCCCCAGCATTTGTTGGGACATTGTTTTTTGGTGCGAGAGTTTGGGATGCCATTAATGATCCAGTGATGGGCATGATTATTGATAATACACGCTCAAAATTTGGAAAATTTCGGATATGGTTAGTGATCGGGACACTATTAAATGCCATTGTTTTTGTTTTACTGTTTACGAACTTTAATTTATCTGGCGGTGCTCTTTATATTTACTGTGCGGTTACGTATGTCATTTTTGGAATGACTTATACGATTATGGATGTTCCTTATTGGTCATGGCTGCCCAATCTGACTAGTGATCCAGAGGAAAGAGAGCGCGTATCGGTTCTTCCGCGAATATTTGCTAGTTTAGCAGGCTTGCTGACAGGGACCTTTGGGCTTCAAGCGGTGAATCTTTTAGGCAGCGGCGATCAAATGAAAGGATTTCAATTAATTGCTATTTTTATCGCAATTGCTTTTATTATCTTTATTGGAATTACGGTAACCAATGTACCAGAAGCCTCAACGCTTGATCAGCAAAATGCTCCAAAGTTGACGGTCAAAAAGGCAGTTGATGTTATCAAAAGTAATGATCAGCTATTAGCATTTATTGGTTTACTTTTGACATTTAACTTATCAATGCAGATCATGAACGGATTCATGATTTACTACTTTAAATATGTGGCTGGAAATGAAGCATTATTCTCGCTGTTCTTCTTTACTATCTTTGCAGAAATGTTTGGTTTAATGCTGTTTCCGAAAATCAGCCGGAAGATTAGTCGCGAAAAGACCTATATCCTTGCATGCTTATTACCAGTGATCGGCTTAGTGATTTTATTGACGGTAGGCTTTGTTGCTCCGAAGAGTGCGGTATTTACGATGGCGGCTGGACTAATTTTGAAATTTGGTTCAGGTCTTTCACTAGGTGTTACGACCGTCTCGATCGCTGATTGTATCGACTATGGAGAAATAAAATTTGGTACTAGAAATGAAAGTATTATCTGTTCTGCTCAAACCTTCCTGATGAAATCCTCTCAAGCAGTGGCGGGACTGCTGACAGGTGTCGGTTTATCACTTGTCGGTTATGTGCCAAATGTGGTTCAGTCTGCCACCGCAGTTTTGGGTATTCGTCTACTGACCTGTGTTGTTCCGATTATCTGTGTAATTTTTAGTTATGTGATTTATAAGAGATGTTATAAGCTGAAGGGACAACGTTTAATTGATCTTTCAAAAAGCATCACTAAATTTCATAAGGAAACAGAAAAAAAACAAAATCTAGTTGAAGGTATAGTAAAAGAAGATGTCAACTTCGAAGTATAATTTATTCATTCGCGCAACGATTACGGTTTTAGGCATTTGCTTTATCAGCTTTGGAATCGCTTGGATGCGTTTCAGCCAGTTCGGAACAGATCCCTTCGTAACGATGAACATTGGCATCAGTCAATTTCTCGGAGTTGAATTCGGTTTTATCCAAATGCTGTCGAATCTAGTTTTGTTAGCTGTGATGTTAAAGGTCACACCAAAGCTGATTCATTTAGGGACTTTTTTAGGAATCGTTGTAGTCGGGTACCTCTCGGACTTTCTTCTGACGTTCCTTTCATTTCTTCCCGAAAATTATGGGTGGAGACTTTTCGCCGTGGCGATCGGCTTAGTTCTTTGCTGTTTCGGTGTGGGGGTCTACATGTCAGCGGATTTAGGAATCTCTCCCTATGATGCATTAGGAATGGTGTTGGAAAGAGAGATGAGAGGGAAATTTAAATATAAGGAAATTCGGATAGTCACTGATTTATGTTGTGTGGTGACGGGTTTTACTCTTGGCGCACCAATTGGACTGGGAACGCTTCTGACAGCTTTTTTTACAGGTCCATTGATTGCTTATTTTAAAAAGGGAATCGACTCCTTTTTGAATACAAAATTACTACAAAAGCCGTTATCATAAAAAGAGACGATCATCCTATCATTGAGGATGATCGTCTTTTTTTGAGAACAATGATAGAAAAATTAGCCCTCCACTATGCCACCACCTGCTTTTTTCCTAGTAGACTACTCTGGTGACAAGAAAGTGGGGGATAGTATGGAAACAAACAAGGCAAAAGAGCAACCGCAGATTTGGCGTCGAAAAACGGTATTGTTCATCATCAGTCAGGCTATCACGCTGTTTGGTTCGTCCATTGTTCAGATGGCGATCATTTGGCAGGTGGCACTGGAGACTTCATCTGGCTTATGGGTAACGCTGCTGACCTTGAGCTCGACGATTCCACAAACGGTGATTTCCTTTTTTGGCGGGGTGTGGGCGGATCGCTATCCGAGAAAACGGCTAATTATACTTGCGGATTTAGGTATCGCTTTGGTGACGTTGATGTTAGCAGTTATTTTGCTAGTTGGAGAAACAACCAATATCCTGCCGCTGTTGCTGGTAGTATCCGCTCTGAGATCATTTGGCTCTGGCATTCAGTCGCCAGCTGTGAGTGCGGTCATTCCGCAAATCGCACCAGAAGAGCAGTTGCTCCGTTATAACGGTATCAACGGAAGTATGATGGCTATCGTCCAATTTGCTTCTCCAGCGGTAGCAGGAGCAATTCTAACGATTGGGTCCTTTCATTGGATTCTTTTGCTGGATGTAGCAACAGCAATTATTGGCATTACCATTCTTTGCTTTATCACCATCGCGAATCAAAAACGTGAGACACGGATGCACGCTACTTCTTTTCTTGTCGATATGAAAGCAGGTATTTCCTACGCTGTGAAAGAACAAAAGGTAAAACGGCTGCTGCTGACCTATGGCGCATTTATCTTTTTGAGTGTACCATCTAGTTTTTTAACGGTACTGATGATCGAGCGAACCTTTGGGGATAGCTATGTATATCTGACAGTCAATGAGATGGCCGGTTTTGCAGGAATGGTATTGGGAGGTATTTTGCTTGGGACTTGGGGCGGTTTTAAGGATAGGATGCGGACGTTTATCTATGGGCTACTCGGCTTTGGCCTGCTCTCATTAATACTTGGATTTACCTATCAATTTTGGCTCTTTGCCGCTTGTATGTTTTTCATGAGTTTTTTTATTCCAGTCGTTCAATCTTCAACCACGACTATGCTTCAAGAGCATGTGCCTGAAGATAAGCAGGGACGAATTTTTGGGCTTTTAGGTGCCATGTATAGTGGTTTTATGCCGCTTGGCACCGCAATCTTTGGTCCGCTTGCGGATGCTGTAAAAATTCAGTGGCTGGTGATCATTTGCGGTGTGTTCATCGTAAGCTTAGGTCTGCTGCAGTTAGTGAGAAAAGACTAGCTAATAGTTAGTGATGCTAAAAAACACCTAGTTTGTCTTTAGTGACAGACTAGGTGTTTTTATGATAATGGTTGAGAAAAATCGGCTTCTCATTGATGGCAAGAGAAGTTTTGACTCAACGTGATTTACTAACGGTAGACAATTGAATAAACACATTCGTTTAATCAGTCACAAAAAGAGCAGTCTCGCTACTTGTGCCGCCTACTATATTAAGCTATCATCAAGGATAATCCATAAGATAGAGCTGTTTTGGCATTCTTCAATAGAACAGCGATATTCCATTACTTTGATTTTAGAAGTAGAGAATTGTTGATTGTTTCCTTGTTTTTATCTAATAGGAGTGTTTGATAGATGAATAAAAAAATAGATTCATCACTGCCGGATAAGTGGCGGAGGAACTTGTATTTTTTTCTAGCTGGTCAGTTTTTGTCGGGAATAACCAGTATGATTGTTCAGTATTCCATCATTTGGTATTTGACTAAGATAACGGGTTCTGCAACGGTTTTAAGCTTTGCTACATTGTTAGGGATGATACCAATGGTTGTGTTGAGTCCGTTTGTAGGCCCTGTTGTGGATCGACGCAATAAAAAATTTCTATTAATTATTACTGATATTGTTGTCGCGCTCTTTGCACTGATTCTTTCGATTACGGGGACGATTTCACCTGAGTTTCCATTATGGCTGGTTTTTGCATCGTTATTTGTTCGGGCTGTCGCTCAAACGTTTCAAATGCCGATCATTCAATCGATACTGCCTACGATGGTACCAGAAGAGGAATTGACTAAAGTCAACGGGCAGCTTGGAATGGTCCAATCGGCGAACTATATTATTGCCCCAGCATTGGGTGCTTTCCTTTTCTCGATTATCCCGATGAATTGGCTGATTCTGTTTGACGTACTTGGTGCTATTCTCGGCGTTGGGCTACTGCTTTTTGTAACGATTCCTCATGTTGTGTCCGAAGGGGAAAGCATTCATATTTTAGCTGATTCAAAGTTTGGGTTGAAGAAGCTGCTTGAAAATAAGGGCCTTTGGTATATTACGCTTATCGGCTCGGTGTTCATGCTGATCTTTATGCCTGCAGCTAGTTTATATCCTTTAATGACGATGGAATATTTTAAGGGAACGGTGGGGCAAGCAGGATTGATTGAAGTGATTTACGCGACTGGGATGTTGGCTGGCGGCGCAGTGATTGGCCTGTTTGGTAAATGGAAAAATCGTATGCGGCCGATTCTTTTTTCTTATTTGGTTATTGGGGTAACCATCGGTTTAAGTGGATTATTGCCAGGGACACAAAAAGGATTTATGGTGTTTGTGGTTCTAAATGCTATTGCAGGCTTTGCGACACCTTATTTTAATACCTTATTGATGGCAATGATTCAACAAAGCTACGAACCTAAATATTTAGGCAGAGTGTTGGGAGTAATTAACTCGTTGATGAGTATCACAGGTCCTGTGGGATTGATTTTCGCCGGACCTATCGCAGATAATATCGGAGTTGAAAAAATGTTTATGATTGCTGGGATTGGCACCTTGGTTTGCGGCTTGATAAATATTTTGATTCCTCAGGCACGGAATTATGATGCAGAGCTGCAGAAAAAAATAGTAAAACGAAAAGGACAAGAAAATTTTTCTGAGGAGTCTTTTTAGTAGGGGATTTCAATAAGGGTTTTATGAATAGAAGAAAACAAAGGGAGCTTTCTTAAGTGATAGCTCCCTTTGTTGTATAGTTTTTTTAAAGTCTGATCTAATGTAGAATAGAATGCTTTTTTGAAGGTGCTAATAAAAAACTTTTAAAAGTTATAAGCGCGTCTAGTTAAGCTTTTGAAGGAGTATGAGGCAGCTTTATCTTGCGACTTATGGAATTTTTCTATTGTCTTCGAAACATTTTTTTCTCCTTAGGGCTTGAACCTAAAGTTGGCTTTAGGGTTATGATGAGATTGAACAAAGAAAATGACAATCAATTTTGGAGGGATTTTAGATGACTTACACAAATAATTTTGAACTAAACAACGGGGTAAAAATCCCAGCTTTGGGTTTGGGAACATGGTTACTGAATGATGAGCAGACAGAGCAAGCAGTGATTGATGCAATTTCATTAGGTTATCGCCACATAGATACTGCGCAAGCCTATGGGAATGAAAAGGGAGTTGGTGAAGGGGTTAGAAAAAGTGGAGTCGACCGTCAGGAGCTTTTTATTACAACCAAGGTTGCGGCTGAGGAAAAGACTTACGAAGGTGCAGCTGCCTCCATTGATGAATCTCTTCGTAAAACCGGTTTGGATTATTTCGATCTAATGATTATTCACAGCCCGCAACCATGGAAGGAAGTGAATCAGTCAGATGATCGCTACTTTGAAGGAAATATCCAAGCATGGAAAGCGTTGGAAGCTGCTTATAAAGCGGGAAAAGTAAGAGCAATTGGTGTTTCTAACTTTTTAAGAGAAGATTTAGAGAACCTATTGGAAAATACAGAGATCAAGCCAATGGTAAATCAAGTGTTGTGTCATATTGGAAATACACCGCTAGAACTGATCGAGTTTTGTCAGTCGAAGGAAATTAAAGTTGAAGCCTATTCGCCAATCGGTCATGGGGCGATTTTAAACCGAAAGGACGTGAAAGCTATTGCGACGAAGTACGATGTCAGCGTGGCACAGCTTAGCCTGAAATACGCTTTGCAACTAGGAATTGTCGTGATTCCGAAAACAAGCAATCCGGATCATATGAAAAACAATGCAGAGTTGGATTTTGAAATCAGCGATGCAGACATGGAAACGCTGAAGGCCATTGAAAAAATTGATGATTACGGAGAACATAGCTTTTTCCCAGTATTTGGCGGTAAATTGTAATTGGAATAAAAACTTAACTAAAGGAGCGAAAAAAATGACACAAAAACAGTTAGTTGCCTTCTTTTCGGCAAGTGGAACAACGCGACGGACAGCCACTCAGCTGGCTGGAATTCTTGGTGCGGATATCCTTGAGATTGAACCGAAGCAACAGTACACTAGTGCTGATCTAGATTGGAACAACCCCAATAGTCGCAGCAGTCTGGAGATGACGGGTTCCTCGAATAAGCTAGAACTTGCTGAAAATGCACTTGATCTAGCCAATTATGAAGTGATCTTTGTTGGTTATCCAATCTGGTGGGGTAAGGCTCCTAAAATCGTAGAAGCTTTTTTCCGGCAGTATGATTGGAAGGGGAAAACAATCATTCCCTTTTGTACGTCAGGCGGCAGCGGATTTGGATCTAGTGATCAAGCTCTGAAAGAAGCTACCAATGAACAGGCAAAATGGGTTCAAGGAAGAGAACTAACAAATTCTAATCCAAAGGCAATCGAGCACTGGGTGTCACAAATGATTAAAAGTTAAAAATTATTGCAGTGTCTTTGGTGACACTAATATAATTGTTAGAGCTATCAGCGATAAGCAAGTAGTACTAAACAAAAGGACTGAAATCCACGTAGTTATGCTGAAAAACTACGGAATCTCAGTCCTTTTATTAAAATATGAATTTTGAGGAAGCATCAGTCAGTCGCTGTGTAGTGGACTACCTAGTCTCAGCCTTCTATCTCATAGTGACAATTAGTTGCGCAACTTTTTTAGACTTGCTCCAAAAATCTGTTCAATCGTGTCTGGATCGTGATGGTCAAAAAATTGGCTGGCATTCTTGTCCAAAGAACCGATTAGCTCCATATCCGCGGCAGTTAATTCAAAATCGAATATCGCCAGGTTTTCTTTTTGACGCTCAGAATGCACTGATTTTGGAATGACGATAATGCCTCGTTGGATCAGCCACCGCAGAACAATCTGGCCTACAGATTTATGATGCTTTTGTCCGATCTCGGCAATTAAGGGATTGCTGAAGATTTCACCTTTTCCCTCTGCGAAGGGCGCCCAGGCTTCGAGTAAAATATCGTTTCGCTGGTACCATTTAACTTCTGAATCTCGTTGGTACCAAGGATTGATTTCAATCTGGTTAATTGCTGGTTTAACATTGCTCATTAATTCAAGATTTTTAAGTTGATCTGGCCAAAAGTTGGATACGCCTAAGGATTTAATTTTTCCTTCTTTTTGCGCTTCTTCCATAGCTCGCCAGGCACCAGCAATATCGCCATAGGCTTGATGCAAAAGAAATAAATCAATATAATCGGTTCCTAATTCTTTTAAATCATGATCAATCGCTTTTTTTACTTCCTCGTACCTGTAGTTAGAAACCCAAAGCTTTGTGGTGAGAAAGACGTCATCCCGTGGAATTTTACTATTTTTAAGGGCTTCACCCACGGCTTTTTGATTATTATAAGCCTCGGCAGTGTCAATTAATCGATAACCATTAAACAGAGCACTTTCGATAGCTGTGACTGCTTCTGCATGATCAGTTATTTGAAAAACACCAAAGCCTAATTGAGGAATTGTATGTCCATCGTTCATTTTTAGCATAGGAATGGTTGTCATAATCAGTTCAGCTTCTTTCTTATTTATCGTCTGCATGAACATCAAAAGCATTCAGCAACATTTCTTTCGTACCAGATGCATCTGGATCGTGCATGCCTTTGTTCTTATCTAGCAGGCGAATACTATCCATTTCATCACTCGTAAGTGCAAAGTCGAAAATGTTTAAGTTAGAAATCATCCGTTCGGAGTGGACTGTTTTTGGAAAAACAATGATTCCTTCCTGATATTCAAAGCGCAGAATGATTTGACCAACATTTTTAGCGTATTTCTTTGCTAGATTTTTCAAAATCGGTTCATTCAGCAGTTCCTGATTTCCTTGTCCTAGTGGTGCCCAAGCTTCAAGCGTCACGTTGTTTTCAGCCATTATTTTTCGCAGTTCCTTTTGCTGGAAATAGGGGTTGAACTCTACTTGATTGACAGCAGGCATAGTTGTGAAGCTATTTTCCCATTTTCGCCAAATTTTTGGCGTCATATTGGAAACGCCGATCGAACGTATTTTTCCTACTGATTTTGCTTCTTCCATTGCTTTCCAGGCTTCATCGACTTTTCCATAGGGTTGATGGATCAGATAGAGATCAATATAGCCTGTTTGTAGTTTTTTTAGCGAAAGATCAATGGCCTTTTTTGCATCTTCGTAAGCATAATCTTGCAGCCACATTTTTGAAGTGATCCAAATGTCATCACGAGAGATGCCGCTGTCTTGAATGGCTTTGCCGACTTCTGTTTCATTAAAGTAGGCGACTGCGGTATCAATGTGGCGGTAGCCAATTTCCAAGGCCTTCAAAACGGCCGCATAGGTTGACCCATCGTTTGGAATTTGAAACACACCAAATCCGATGGCTGGAATTGAGTTATTGTCGTTTAGTTTAAATGAAGGATTATTCATTGTAGATACACTCCTTTGTCTTAATTAACTAAAGTTTAGTAGATAAAGTGAGCGTTGGAAATTCATAATTAATTATGCTAGTATACGGTAAACGTATGGAGGGGAATCATGATTGATAATTATTTGCTGGAGGAGCTTGTGGCATTTAAAAAATACGGAACACTCGCGGCGGCCGCTGATCAACTGGGACTTTCTCAACCAGCCCTGACTCGAGGGATGAAGAAATTGGAGACTGAGCTAGAGGTTCAGCTTTTTAATCGTGGAGCTAATCGGATTACGTTGACCAAAGCTGGGATATTCGCTGCAGAAAGAGCGGAGGATGTTCTTTCAGTAAATAGAAGCTACGTATCCGATATCCAGCGTTTCGACAAAAGTCAAAGAGAGCTCACGATTTGTTCCGCTGCTCCGGGACCATTAATCGTTTTGGATTCATTAAAGCTTCCCAAAATAAGTGTGGAAGAAAAGCTGGCTGAACGACCGAACTGGATTGAGCTGTTGCTAAAGGAACAGTATAGTTGTGTCGTGACCAATTATCCGCTTAAGGATAAGAGAATTGACTCTGTGTATTTAGGAAAAGAAAGATTAACGGTAAACTTAAGCGGATTTACTGATCTAGCTAGTCAAGGAAGTGTTACCTTTGAGCAGCTGAGTGATTTGACTTTTTTAGTATTAAGGGACATCGGTATTTGGACTGATGTTATTCAAGGAAAAATTCCCAATGCTAAATTTCTTTACCAGGACAATCACGAGAATTTTGAGGAGATAAAGAATTATTCGGTTTTTCCGTTTTTTACAACGAATGTTTCCAAACTCGATCCCTGCCTGCATAAGGAGCTAGTCAATGATCGCGTGCCAATTAAAATCGAGGATGATATTGCCGAAATGACATTTTACGCAAGCTTTTTAAAAAGCAACAGATCGCGTCTTGAACCTGTGATTGAAGCTTGGCAAGATGGGTGGATAAGGATTGATTAGGTTTTACCGTAAAGGCAAGTTGTTATTTAATAGAAATTAAGAATGTTCAAGTAAAATCAAGCTTAATCATCTTTTGTGATGGTTAAGCTTTTTTGAATTGAGAAAAATTAGCAAGGCAGATCGTCAGGGGTGATTTTTGTGCTTAAGTCTGACAGAAATCCCATTATAGGTAAGGATATAGATACTATTTGTTACGATATTTTTAGAAGCAGATACAATCTTTATTACTGCACATCTATGTAATGCTATAGAAACCATCCTTCATAAACGATAGAATAAGACATGAAAAGGGGTTTTAGTAGGTACAAAAATAAAGAAGGAGCTTAACAAATGAACGTTCAAGAACTTCAATGCTTTATGAAAGTATTCGAGACAAAAAGTATGAACCAGACGGCGAGTCAGCAGTTTATGACGGCTCAAGGCGTAGGAAGTATCATCAACCGTCTAGAAAATGAGCTTGATACGCAATTATTTGTTCGAAGCAGTAAAGGAGTTGAGCCAACTGCGACTGCTAAAATACTGTACAGCTACAGTGAACGATTAATTGACTATTTCACCTTGCTGCACACGGCGATTCAAAATGAAAAAGAAAAGCAAAATCACTTAAAAATTTATCTGGCTAGAGGTGTTCTGAAGGCTCTATCTTTTGATTTTCTGCATGATTTTCAATGTGCTTATCCAGAGGTTGAGTTTAGCTGGAAGGAGATGGCTAATCAGGGGGTCAATCACAAGATTCGACAGCTAGAAGGAGAGGTCGGTATTGTCATCGGGAAAGTTGATGACAAGGAAATTACTTCACTTTTTATTGAGCGTAAGGAAGTCAAACTGCTAGTGTATCATGGGCATCCATTTTATCAACGAGATACGATTGACTTAGCCGAGCTGCAAGGGGAAAAGTTGATTATCTTAAATGAGAATTACCACGTTTACCATGAATTTACCCGATCATGTGAAGAAAATAACATTAAAATCGAGCTGGCAGCAAAGACTGAAGATACTTCATTATTGGTCAATTTGAGTCGAATGAAGATAGGATTGGGGATTGTTTTAGATTTTTCATTGGATGGGTTTGAAATGAAGGATTTGAAGGTAGTCTCACTAAAAGAACCATTATACTGGGACATTTATGCGATCTTTCATCGTGATCAAACGGATTCGCCAAATGTACAGCGATTTAAGAGCTATATTAACCGTAGAAATAAATTGGTATAAGGTTAGTGATTTTGATTGGTACCGATGGGATATGGGGGTCTGTTACACTCTAATTGTGATTTATATAACAAAAGGCGTGGCGAGGATGAAAAGAAAGTATCCAAATTTATCAAAACCTATTCAAATCGGTAATGTCATGTTTCGTAACCGTATGTTTTCAGCTCCAATGGGTGGGACTGATATTACTGCAGACTGCTGTATTGGTCCAGCATCAAAGTCATTTTATGAGTTGCGAGCAAAAGGCGGAGCAGGAGCAGTTACAGTATCTGAGGTCATGGTTCATCCTGAAACAGATGGTTCCCATGCCTATCACTTGGACTTGAGTGTCCCAAATTCGTTATCCAGTGCGACGTATGCCGCGGATGCTATCCGCCGTCATGGAGCGATTGCCAGTGTGGAGCTTTCTCATTCGGGTCAGTTTGCAGGAACCTATTTGGCAGATAAAAGCAATCATTGTCTCAATGGGGAGTATCCGCAACAGTACGAGCTGACGGAGTAAAAGTAAAGGAACTGACCCAAGAAGTAATTGATGAGATCGTTCAGGCTTATGGAGATGCGGCGGGCTTAGCTAAACGAGCAGGTTTTGAAATGGTCATGGTGCATGGCGGACATGGCTGGTTGATTAATCAATTCTTATCGCTATTATTTAACAAACGAACCGACAAATATGGCGGCAACTTGGCTAACCGCGCTCGTTTTGCGATCGAAGTATTGAAAAGTGTTCGTCGAGCAGTTGGTGCAGGTTTTCCAATTGAATTTCGAATGAGTGGAGCAGAATTTGTCGAAAATGGGTATGGCATCGAAGAGGGAATTCAGATTGCTAAGCTCGTTGAAGAGTATGTGGACTTAATTCATGTCTCTGCGGGAACCTATCAAGGAACCTTTGGTATCACGCATCCATCGATGTTTACAGAGCATGGCACCAATGTTCACCTAGCTGAAGCAATCAAGAAAAATGTCAACAAGCCTGTCGCAACGATTGGCGGATTGAATGACCCTGAGCAAATGGAAGAGATTTTACGCTCTGGCAAAGCCGATGTTGTTGAAATGGCCCGCGCGTTATTAGCAGATCCTTATCTACCAAGAAAAGTCATGGCCAATCAAGAAGAGGAAATCGTTCATTGCTTGCGTTGTTTCGTTTGTATGGCAGAACGAGCGGCGACCACAACGAGAAGATGTACAGTAAATCCATTAATAGGAAGAGAAAGCGAAGGCTTTGATGTTCAACCAGCAGCTAAACCGAAAAAAGTAGTGGTTGTCGGCGGTGGACCTGGCGGATTAAAGGCAGCAACAACGGCGGCTGAAAGAGGACACCACGTTGTTTTGTTGGAAAAATCCAGTACAACTGGCGGCATATTAAACTGTGAACAAGCGATTCCTTTCAAATATGAAATGTATCAGCTAGGCCAAACCTTTACTCATCAAGCCCAAAATGCTGGCGTGGAGCTTCGTTTAAATACGACGGCCTGTAAAGAAACCGTTGAAGCTGAACAACCTGACGCGGTAATCATTGCGGCGGGATCACAGCCGATTATTCCTAAGCTAAAGGGAATTGAGAAGGAACATGTAACGATTATCAATCAGTATCATTTAGCCCCAGAAAAAATTGGCGATGAGGTAGCGATTCTAGGCGGCTTAGCTGGCTGTGAAATGGCGATTCATTTAGCACGTCAAGGGAAAAAAGTATCAGTGATCGAAATGCGGGATGCGGTTGCGCCAGACGCAAATGTTCGGCATCGCCCGCTGCTGCTTCAGGAGTTGGAAAAAAATGTTTCTATTTTGACTAATCACAAAGGATTAGAGATAACCGAAGATGGGGTTTATTGTGAGAATTCCACCGGAAACGTTGTCCATGTTCCTGGGAAATCTGTCATCGTCGCTGTCGGCCAACGAGCAAATCGATTCGTTGCAGAAGAGCTATATGACACAGCGCCTTATGTTGTAGAAATCGGGGATGTTGTTCGGGCCTCGACTATCACTACCGCCGTCTACCAAGGCTATCATGCCGCGTTGGATATTTAGGGGGTAGGCAGATGAAAAATAAAAGACTATTTACGCTTATTGCCTGCTGCATCATTAATTTGTGTTTAGGATCAATCTATTCATGGAGTGTTTTTGCTTCCTCGATGTCGGTGTATTTGACTAATTTGCTGCAAACAGAGATTACTTCGGCAGACCTAGCACTTGTATACACGGTGGCGAATTCAGTCGGTCCGATCACAATGATTACTGGCGGCTGGTTCAACGATCATTTTGGACCTAAAAAAGTGATCATTGTCGGGGGAACGATGTTTGGATTGGGAATGTTTTTATCCGGTTTTGCTACGAGTGTCGGTTTTCTAGTCGTTAGTTATGGTTTAGTTAGTGGATTAGGACTAGGGATGGCTTATGGCTGTACAATTTCGACAGTTGTTAAGCTGTTTCCTGATAAAAGAGGGTTAGTCGGCGGTATCGCTACAGCCGTATACGGATTAAGTGCAGTGATTGTTTCGCCATTAGCTACTTTAATAGTGGAAAAAACCAGTGCGACGACGTCATTCAAAATTTTAGGTCTCGCATTCATTTTTCTAATTCTTCTTTGTACTTTTTTTGTGACAACACCAGAAAAAGAGCGAAAGATTTCTACAAAAGTCGTAGTTGAAGCATCTGGTTCTGAAAAGACTTGGAGAGAAATGCTTCAGACTAAAACGTTCTACGTGATGATTCTTTTATTAGTATGCGGGGCTTTTCCAGGAATGATGATCATTTCTCAGGCTTCCGGAATTGCCCAAGGAATGGCAGGTATGAACGCATTAGCTGCTAGTACGGCTGTATCAGTTCTGGCTCTATTCAATTCGTCAGGAAGAATTATGGCAGGGTCCTTATCGGATAAAATCGGACGGATTTACACATTGATGTTTTCTTGTATTTGCTCTGTATTCGGCTTGGCTATTTTGTTCTTTTTCGGTGGAAAATCCGTTATTGCTTTCTATTTCGGAATCGCGATTATTGGCATTTGCTTCGGCGCTTTCATGGGGATTTTCCCCGGTTTTACGGCCGATCAGTTTGGAGCTAAAAATAATAGCGTTAACTATGGGATTATGTTTATTGGTTTTGCTTTAGCTGGCTTCTTCGGTCCGACAGTTATGCGTCTTGTTTTAGAAAAGACTGGAAATTACCAACAGGCCTTTATCCTTGCGATTGTTTCGAATATCTTAGGTTTAGTGATGGGGGCAGTCTATTTGACGCTTAATAAGAAGTTTGTGAAGGCAAAATCCTAGTCAAATAATAAATTGAAATAACCAAAAAGGGTTCAAGCTTAATCAGGTAGCTTGGGCCCTTTTTGAATAAGAAAAGCGAACAGCTATTTTATCAAAAGCCGATATTGTTTAGGTGACAGCTGGAATCTTTTTTTAAGTAGGCGGTAAAAATGGCTTTCGCTTTGATAATTCACCATCTCTGAAATCTCAGAGATGGTTTTTGAGGTTTCTGAGAGATTTTTCTATTTTTGAAATGTATTTACAAATAACTTGCCAACCTATTCCTTAATAACTCGATCTGTTCGGCGGTATTCACTAGGAGAAATCCCGGTCTTTTTTTTGAAGAGGCGGCTAAAGTAAGCAAAATTGTCCAGACCTGCTTCTAATGAGATCTCCTTAATTGAAAGATTGGAATACCGAAGCAAATCCTTCGCATAGGAAATTTTGCAGCTTATTTGATAATCCACTGGAGGCTGTCCCATGAATTTCGAAAAGTCTTTGACGATTTGATATTTATTTAGATGGAAATGTTTTTCTAAATCCTCCAGGGTAACGCCCTGGCGATAATTCTCGTCGATATAGCTTTTCACATCCAGAATGTATTCAGGAATTTCGCTGTCGGCAAAGTCCATTTGGTATTTTTGCAGAATCAGCTCATTTAATAATTCATGGACTAGGACAGAGGATTCAAAGTCTGTTTTGGCATTTGGGTCCTTTTGCAGCTGTAATAATTTCTCCATGAGTAAGTGAATCGGGTTATTACGCACGTTTTCTGAGTTCGTATGTAGAATATTCGAGCCATTTTTGATGAATTCGTGATAGAAGCTTTCAGTATTTCCACCAGAAAAGTGAACCCAATCCATCTCCCAGGGCTCGCTGCTGATGGTTTTGTAATACTGATAGTTCTTACAATCAATGAAAAAAATATCCCCCGCTTTTAGAGTGTAGACCTCGTCTTGATAATGCAGCTCCCCAGTACCAGACAAGGTAAATTTCATCAAATAGGAAGGAAGATTCTCTCGTTCGGTAAAATACGGCTTATTTGCCTTGAAATATCCGATTTCTTGAATGTAATAAAATAAATCGCGGCTTTTTTGCTTTGGAGTAAGAATAAATCTAGTTGAATCAGCGGTCCATGAATGGTTGGCTTTTTCCCAATAAGTCATTGTGAGCTTCCTTTCACCAAGATAATGCAAGTATACATCAAAATCGTGTAATGTAAAAGCTTACATGTGATTGTAGAATAACATCATAAGTTGAAAATACGAGGTTGAGTCATCAATTCTCAGTTTTTAAAATGCTATCAATAAAGTGAAAGGAGCAGGTGATGAAAACATATATTGCTATTGATATTGGCGCTTCTAGTGGTCGCTTGATGAAAAGTGAATTGATTGATGGGCAGCTGACCTTGACCGAAGTTCATCGTTTCAAAAACGGGTTTAGAATGCTGGATGGTTTTCAACGTTGGGATATCAACTATTTGATTCAGGAGATCGTCGTTGGCTTAGAAAAAATAAAGCAAAACGGCATTGAACATTGCTACGTTGGCATTGATACTTGGGCGGTTGATTATTGTCTTATAGACAAGGATGGCACTCTTTTAGGCGATCCGATTGCTTACCGAGATAGCCGAACGAAAAAAGCAGTCGAGAAGTTTCAAAAACTAATGAGTTTAGAAACGTTGTATGAGAAAACCGGGATACAAATCCAATCCTTTAATACAATTTTCCAGCTGCTGGTTGAACAAAGAGAACTGCTAGAGAAAACCGATAAATTGCTATTGATTCCAGATTACCTTGGTTATGCCTTTACCAATCAAGCCGTAACGGAGAAAACGAATGCTTCGACCATGCAACTGCTAAATCCCGCCAATGATACGTGGGATGAAGAGCTGTTAGATTTAGTCGGAATTCGTAAAGAGCAGCTGCCGCCGTTAGTGGACGCTGGAACCATTCTAGGCTCGCTTGTGAAGGAGAAATTTCCTGATTTTGATTTACCTGAGGCGACCTTTGTTTCCGTGGCTAGTCATGATACCGCCTCGGCGATTCTCGGAACACCGGGACAGGGGCGTGATTGGGGCTATATTTCAAGTGGTACTTGGTCGCTTTTAGGAGTCGAAACGAAAGTAGCGAACGTCAGTCGAGAAGCCTTTAATGAAAACTACACGAATGAATGGGGCGCTCATAACACGATTCGCTTTTTAAAAAATATTATGGGCATGTGGCTGATCCAAGAAGTCGCTCGAGAGCAAGACTATCAATATAGTTTTCCTGAGCTAGCTGAAATGGCCGCAAAGGAAGCACCTTTTCAACAATTTATTGATGTGAATCATGAGAGCTTTTTAAATCCAGAAAACATGATCGTCGCTATTCAAGATTATTGTCAAAAAACCGGACAGACGATACCTGAAACACCAGGCGCGATCGCCCGCTGTATTTATGACAATTTAGCCCTCTGCTATGCCAGTGAATTAGAGAAGCTGGAAAAAATGACCGGAACCAATGACAAGCTTAGTAAGCTGCACATCGTTGGTGGCGGCTCCAACAATAAGTTCCTTAATCAGCTTACCGCCGATGTCGCACAAATTGAAATCAGTGCAGGACCGGGAGAGGCGACAGCAATCGGAAATATTCTGATGCAGATGGTTGCTACAAAAGAATTTGAGTCGATTGAAGCTGGACGCCAATGTATCTTGGATTCCTTCACATTTAGCAAGCATTTACCACAAACCTGTGATCATGAGGTATTAGAAAAGTATAAAAAATTTATTGAAAAAAGGAGCAAGGAAAATGAGTGAAGTAACTCAAAAATATCAAGCTGCTAAGGCGGCCTATGAAAAAGTAAATGTTGATACAGATGCGGTATTAAAGCAATTGGCCGAGGTAAAGATCTCGATGCACGTTTGGCAGGGAGACGATGTGAAAGGCTTTTTGAGTGATGATGAGCTTTCTGGCGGAATCTCAGTTACAGGAAATTATCCAGGGGGCGCTCGCACACCGGAAGAATTACGCTCAGACTTAGAAAAAGCTTATTCCTTAATTCCTGGTAAGCATAAATTGAATCTGCATGCGATTTACTTAGATACAGATGAAAAAGTCGATCTAAATGAACTTGAGCCGAAGCATTTTGAAAAATGGGTTGATTGGGCTAAAAATCAAGGCTTAGGCTTAGATTTTAATCCAACCTTCTTCTCACATCCTATGTTTAAAGACGGTTTTACTTTGGCCTCACCGGATTCTGAGGTTCGCGAATTTTGGATCGAACATGGCAAGCGTTCTCGAAAGATCGCAGAATATTTTGGGAAGGAAACCGGTCAGGTATGTGTCAATAATTTCTGGGTACCAGATGGGTACAAAGACAATCCAATCGATCGCTATACACCGAGAGAACGCTTGATGACAGCATTGGATGAGATTTTTTCCGAGAAGCTTGATCCCAACTACACCTTAGATGCAGTGGAAAGTAAGTTATTTGGACTTGGTGCCGAGGCATATACTGTTGGTTCCCATGAGTTCTATATGGGTTATGGATTGACTCGCGATAAATTGATTTGTTTAGATGCTGGTCATTTTCATCCAACCGAAGTCATTTCAAACAAATTATCCTCATTAGGCTTGTTCAGTGATGGGATTTTACTCCATGTTAGCCGTCCGGTTCGTTGGGATAGTGATCATGTGGTAATCATGGACGATGAATTACAGGAAATTGGACGTGAATTGGTTCGCAATGATCTGCTTAAGAAAACACATATTGGCTTAGACTTCTTTGACGCGACGATCAATCGTGTAGCCGCGTGGGTGATTGGTACTCGTAATACACAAAAGGCACTGTTGAAGGCGATGCTTGAACCAATTGATACGCTTAAGGAAATCGAATTGTCTGGCGATTACACGACTCGCCTAGCAATGATCGAGGAATTGAAGGACTTTCCATTTGCGGATGTTTGGAATTACTTCTGCGAAATCAACAATGTACCGGTTGGTCTGGATTGGTTAACAGAGGTTAAGCACTATGAAAAAGATGTTTTAAGCTTAAGAAAGTAGGGAAAACGTGTTGAAAAAGAACAATATATTAAATGCAAACTATGTACAAGAAATGATCGAGGTAACCACTAATTTATACCGACTAGGCTGGGATGAGCGCAATGGCGGAAATATCAGCTATTTGTTGGAAGAAAATGAAGTATTGCCGTTTTTAAATCCGACTGAAGTCATTCGGGAAATTCCGATGATCTTTGATGCTGCTTCGTTAGCAGGGAAATATTTTATCGTGACCGGCTCTGGCAAGTACTTTAAAAATGTTCAAGCGAACCCAGCGGAAAATTTAGGAATCATCCGTGTAAAAGAGGATGGAAAAACCTTACAGTTGCTATGGGGATTGGAAAATGGCGCGGTTCCTACTAGCGAACTGCCAAGTCACTTTATGAGTCATATGGCACGACTAGAGGTTGATCCTGAAAATCGTATCATTATGCATAACCATGCGACACATTTATTGGCCATGAGCTTTACCCACGATTTAGATGAAAAAGCCTTTACTCGTACCTTGTGGCAAATGTGTACGGAATGCTTAGTGGTCTTTCCAGAGGGCGTCTCCATTCTTCCGTGGATTGTTCCTGGAACAACCGAAATAGGCGAGGCGACAGCTGCCAAAATGAAGGAAACTCGCTTAGTTTTATGGCCGCAGCATGGGATCTATGGTGCAGGAAAAGACATGGATGAGGTATTTGGTTTGATCGAAACGGCTGAAAAGGCGGCAGAAGTTTATACTTATGTGTGCGCTCAAGGCGGAATCAATCAAACCATCAGCGATGAAAACTTACGTTTATTAGCCGACAGCTTTGGTGTAACACCTAGAGAAGGTTATCTAAACAGCTAAATGAATCGGAGGGGCAACCCTCCAATTTGTTAAGTGATATTGTGAAAATAAACACATTAGATGGAGGAAAACAAATGACAGTAAACAGAATGATCTTGAATGAAACATCTTATTTTGGCAAAGGTGCGATTGAAAACATCGTTCCTGAAATTGAAACGCGCGGCTTTAAAAAAGTCGTTGTGGTTACAGATAAAGGATTAATTGATTTTAAAGTGGCAACCAAAGTAACTGAAATGCTGGATCAAGCGAATGTTTCTTATGACATTTATGATGGGATCGTTCCTAATCCAACAGTTCAAAACGTGAAGGATGGCGTCGCCTTCGTTGAAGCTTCAAAGGCGGATGCGATTGTCGCAATCGGTGGAGGATCGCCGATCGATACGGCCAAAGCGATCGGCATCATTATGACAAATCCAGAATTTTCCGATGTAGTAAGCTTAGAAGGAACCGCAGCGACAAAAAATCCTTCCTTGCCAATTCTAGCCGTACCTACAACTTCGGGAACAGCCGCAGAGGTAACGATCAACTATGTTATTACGGATGAAACGAATCATCGCAAGTTTGTCTGTGTGGACCCGAATGATATTCCAATTGTCGCTTTCGTTGATAGTGACATGATGATGGGCATGCCGAAAAATTTGGCTGCTTCGACGGGGATGGATGCCATGACTCATGCCATTGAAGGCTTCATTACCAAAGGTGCGTGGGAATTAACTGATATGCTGCATCTTAAAGCAATCGAAATCATTGGACGCTCATTGAGAGATTCAGTGAATGAAAAACAGTCAGCTCGCGAAGAAATGGCGCTAGGACAATACATTGCTGGGATGGGCTTTTCAAATGTTGGCTTAGGACTGGTTCATGGAATGGCTCACCCGTTGAGTGCTTGGTACAATATTCCTCATGGCGTAGCCTGTGCCGCACTTTTACCGACAGTAATGAAATTCAATAAAGACTTCACTGGAGAAAAATACCGGAAAATCGCCGAAGTATTACAGGTAGAAGCGATTGAAACAATGAGTATTGAAGAAGCTAGAACCGCGGCTTGTGAGGCGATCGATCAGTTGAGTAAGGATGTCGGGATTCCTGCGACTATTGCTGAGTTAGGTGTGAAATCAGAGGATCTTCCTAAAATCGCGGAAGATGCCTTCAAGGATGTTTGCACGCCTGGGAATCCTCGTGATGCTAGTATTTCTGAGATTATTGAGTTGTATCAAAGCTTAATGTAAGACGATTCAGAGTAGAGCTTTCTTTACGGAAGATACATGAATCGATTTTAATAATGGATCAACGAAATTTTTGCTTAGCAATTTTTTTGTTGGTCCATTATTTGATCGTTTTCTTAGATGCCTTAAAAGAAGATTCCATCTTTTCTTTTAAATGATTTAATGTGTTTACCTTTTGGAAGAATGAAAATAATCTTGGACGTTGGATTATTTCGAATAGAAAATTTGAACAATTTACCTTATTAAATTATTTATTATAAATTTAGATGATATTTAATTGCTCTATTTTTATGAAAAAATATTTTATATCAAGCTTATAATATAACGTTCGTTTTGTAATAGGATATACCAATCAATTAAAAGCAAAGAAAAACCGCTTTTATAAACTCAGAATGAATGAGATAAAAGTGGGCGATTAAAAATAAAATATTTTCATGTAGATATCTTTGTGATATGATTAGCACAAAATAAAAGAATTGTAATGGTCGGTTGATGTTTTATATAGTTTAATCGTCTGTTTTTTATAGTTAAGGTGTATTTGATGAGAGAAGATATAAAAAAGGCAGATATCATAGTTATAAAGGTTGGAACAAGTTTATTAGTGTCACCGGAAACAGGAATAATTGAATCAGCTATCTCAAAATTAGCCAGTGTCTTGGCCCAATTAATGAGATCAGGGAAGAAAATTATTTTAGTATCGTCAGGAGCTGTTGGTGCTGGGACAGTCCAATTAGGTGAAGTATCAAAATATGCAGCTGCGGCGGTTGGTCAAGGTATCCTAACCGGCTTATACGAAGCTGAATTTAAGAAGCACGATCAGAAAATCGGACAGCTATTATTAAGTAGAGATATTTTAACAGTTCCTGAAAATCGTCAGGCTTTTGATCAAACGATTCAGGAGCTTTTGGCCCGCCGAATTTTACCAATTGTGAATGAAAATGACGCGGTGACGGTCGATGAAGGAGAACACAGAACAAAATTTGAAGACAATGATGAATTATCTCTATTGATCGCTGAGGCAGTTGATGCTGATTTATTAATCATGTTGACCGATGTGAATGGCCTGTATTCGGAAAATCCAACAATCAACGAAGAAGCACAAATGATTCGACATTTAAGTAAAATTGATCAACGCTTATTTGAAGCCTCTGATCCCAGCTTAGGAAAATTAAGCCGCGGCGGGATTCGTAGTAAGCTGAAAACAGCGACTGGGGCTTTAACGGCGAATATCTCGATGGTTCTAGCAAATGGCAGAGATCCACATGTCTTATATGATATTTTAGCTGGACGTGAGATTGGGACATTGTTTAAAAAACAGCAGTAGGGAGGAAATGATGTGCTAAAAGTAGAAGGACAGTTGGCTTTTCCTGAACAACGGCAGACCATTCAAGCAGCTTTGATTTCAGGATTTATGTGCGAACATTCAACTTTTCCAATTGCTAGTACGAGTACGGGTGAGGCTACGCCAACTGAACAAGAGTTAATGAAACAGCTTGTACAAAAGCAGAAGCATGAAAGACCGCCAGAGGATTATCAAGCAACAAACAAATATGCTGAGAAGGTCATTGATTTTGAATGGCGGAAAGTGACCGGCTTAGAGAAATTATTCAGTACGGGCCCGCTTTTACAAGATCGAAATCATGATTTTTTACCTGATAAACTAGCAGTTAAGATGATTGTACCCGAAAAGTGCAGTGCTTCAATGATGGCTGCGGCAAGCAATATTGCTTTTCGTTTTGGCATGGAGACCACAGCAATAACGGATTGGCTGCTTAGCCAGTGCTATGAGAGTGGTCCAGCAATTTTATTCCGAGAAGCAGAAAATTGTCAAATTTTCAAACAGGGTGAACAAATTATTATAGAAGGAACTGGTACAGAGCTGGAGGGATTTTCGGCGATTTTGTGCGAACAGTTTCCAAAGCTTTCCGCTTTTGAGACTTGGAGCAGCTATCTTCAAAAGTTGGTAGAGAGCTTTTCAATGAAAAACCTCGATGGTCAATTGGCTTATGCCGCGAGCTTGCCAGCTGAGGAGAAGCTGGTGTATGCTTCACCTGAAATTACGCAACGGCAGGAAGAAATTGAACAGGCATTTCCTGATTTAACCTTTGTCAATCATCGTTCTATGATCGAAGCCTACGAGAAGACCTTTGATTTAACCTGGGAGGTTGATGAGTTTTTAGAAAAATTAGCTTCTGTTTATCCTAAAATCCAGTCAGGCGATCGTGTAGAAATTACAGGTGTGCTTAGTGAGGATCGGCAAGTGCGTGAGGCGCTTCAACAAAGGATTCACAAGGAACTGACAGCTCGTCATGCAGATGGAAAGATTGAACTGGTTTGCGCCCATAAGCAAGGGTATTCCTGGATCAATGACATCATCATACCTAAATTGAAAAGTCAGAAAATTGAGAATGTTACAATAGCTTTTAAGCCCTTTTTACCAGAAGGTGTAACGGAATGGACAGAGGAATCTGGTGCGACACCGACCTATAATAATGTAGATGGTCGTGATCCGGAAAAATGGAATGATCTGCCGATTCGTTATCTGCAAGAGCTTTATCCGATTCAAGATAATCTGATGAAGGCCTTCAATCTGTCGGCGGATCAGATAGCGTTTGCTACTTATTCCGGCTCAGAAGAGCTGACCTATGAATTGATAGTGAAAACAGAGACGGAGGAGAAACGCTGGACTTATCAAGCCAGCTATTCTGAAAGACCGTATCTAACTGCTTATCCAGGTATGGGAAAGGTTCATCCGCCAACTGGAAGACTGCGAGTGAAAATTAATGCCGCGACTGTTTTAGAAGAGCGCGTTGAAACAGACATTGAAAAAATTTGGACACTTTATCAGGAAGAGGTGCTGCCAAGTTGCCGTTCATGGATTGAAGAACGGACAAATGGCAAGCCAACTAAGGCACAGCAGCCATTTTTCGCGCAGATGCAATTAGAGATTACTGCAAGTGAGCCAGATGAACGTTTGGCAAGCCGTAATGATCTTTTGTCCAGTTTAGATGCGTTGCATGAAGACCTCTATTTTGCAGGAGCAGATTATTTCAAAAATTATGGCTTGGACGTTCATGGTGAGATGTTTGAAGAGCCGGGATTGATTTTACCGATTGTTCAGAAAAAAGCAGGAAAACCTCAATTTAAAGTCACACTTCTTGAACAAATGAAGAAAGAACCTCAAATCGTGGTGAAGGGCAAACAGGCCGTCTATCCACCTGAACGCAGGAAAATCAATTGTTACCTTCAGTCCATTCATTATGGATCACAGAGCTTAGCTGCAACAATTCAGATCGAGGGTGTGCAGGCGGAGGTAGTAGAAGCATACGCAAGTCTCTTTGGTAAAGGATTAGTTGGTCAAGATTATGATTTTCATTTGTACAAACAATTAATCTTTCAAGCTGAGGGGCAGCGTTTTATGGTTGATGTCCCTCAAAAGGCGCCAGAGGCAGTTCAGGATTTAACGATTGATCAGATTGATTTATATCCTGAGCAAGTCATTGGTTACGAAGAATATCTGTCGATTATTCAGCAGTTAAAACGCGTGCCGCAGATTTCAGTCTACAAGATCGCGACATCCTATTTAGGGCGAGAAATATATGCAATCGAATTATTACCAAAAGCTGCCGATTCTGGTTATTTGTCTAGAACCAAGCGTTTGACCAATTATCCATCAGAAATAATCAATGCGCGGCATCACGCGAATGAAGTGTCAGGTACCAACGGAGCTTTCCTACTATTGAAGGAATTGCTAACCGATCCGAAGTATCAGGATGTTGCAGAGCACCTGAATTTAGTGATCGTTCCCTTGGAAAATGTCGATGGCGCAGCCATTCACTACGAACTGCAAAAAAAGACACCTGAATGGAAGCTTCATGTCGCTCGTTTTAACGGAGTAGGAAAAGAATTCTATTATGAATACTTCAATTTGGAAACACAGCATACCGAAGCGCTAGGAATGACGCGACTTTATGAACGATTTGTTCCAGATGTCATGGTGGATAATCATGGTGTGCCTACTCATGAATGGGAGCAGCCGTTTTCTGGTTATACATCGCCTTCGTATAAAGGCTTTTGGCTTCCACGTTCATTATTGTATGGCTATTTTTGGGTCCCTACAAATGAAGAATATCGTTCGAACATCGTCTTAAATAAAAAAATCGAAGATGTGATTGCAGAGGCGATTGGCTCTGTTCCAGAAATGAAAAAGTGGAATGAAGAGTGGGCGCAGCAGTTTGAAACCTATGCACATAAATGGTTGCCTAAGCTATTTCCAGCAGAGTATTATAAGGAAATGATCAATTATTGGATTGGCTTTGCGGCAGATACAACGCATCGCTATCCGTCAATTCGTTTTCCGTGGTTGACTTCAGTCGCCTACACAAGTGAAGTGGCAGATGAAACGGCTCAAGGAGAATATTTAAGATTGTGCGCTCAAGCTCACGTTGTGCATGATCTGGCAACGATTGATTTATTGCTAGAGTCAACATCGCTTTACCAAACCTCTGCGGTGTTTACATCAGAGGAAATAAACATTAGCTATACTCGGCTTCGTCCGATTATTGCATCATCATAAGGATGTCAATTGCGCGTTCTACTCATACGTTAATATTAGTAGAATCGTAGGCCAATGGTGATAATAAGAAAATTTGTTTCAAACTTTTACATCATTTTGAAATGAATAAGGGAGGAAAAGTTTTACATGGAATTAGTTAAATTAATAGGAATTTTGATCGTTATTATTGGTTTTGCATTGAAGCTAGATTCAATTCTGATCATTTTAGTGGCGGCAATCGTTACAGCGATCACTGGTGGTCTAGGTGTTGAAGGCTTATTAACGACGTTAGGAACAAGCTTTGTTTCAAATCGTTCGATGGCTATTTTTATCCTGATCATGCTGGTTACAGGAACTTTGGAACGAAATGGTCTGAAGGAGTCTGCGGCAAAACTAATTGGGAAAATCAAGAATGCATCAGCTGGCGCAGTTATTGGGGCCTACGGTATCATGCGTTCAATCTTTGCGGCGTTCAATATTAGCTTTGGCGGGGTAGCCGGTTTTGTCCGTCCGATCATTATGCCAATGGTGATTGGTTCAATTGAAGCAAAAGGAAAAGAACCAGAAGAAGATTATGTCGAAGAGCTTAAGGGAATGTCCTCAGGGATGGAAAATATTGCGTGGTTTTTCTTCCAAGTATTATTTGTTGGTGGTCCTGGAGCCTTGCTAGTTCAAGCGACATTGAAGGATTTAGGTTACGAAACAAGCTTGCTTGATTTAGCGAAGGTTGAGATTCCAGTGGCGTTATTTGCGGTCATCGTAGCAATCGTATACTACTTCTTAAAAGACCGAAAATTATACAAAAAATACTACGGCAACGATAAATAGGGAGGAACATACATGTCATTTTTTCTAAGTCAAGATGTTTTATTATCTGAAAAGCTACTTGAAATTATTTATATTATTATGGGTGCAGTTGCTGTTTATACCGGGATTAAAAATGCCCGAGATGAAGCAAATCCAACACCGATCGGTACTGCGGTTTTCTGGTGTGCACTAGGTGTAGTCATGATGTTTGGTCGCTGGATTCCACCAATGGCTAATGGCGTGATCGTTATTATTATGACATTGCCGCCAATTTTCAAAAAGGTCAGCAAAGGCAAGGAAAGTGCACCGACTGAGGCTGTTACGAAGAAAATGGCTGATAAGATTGGGATGAAAATTTTTATCCCAGCGTTATCAATGGGGATTTTTGCAATTATTTTTGCCGTATTTACGCAATTAGGGGCATTAGTTGGTGTCGGAGTCGGCGTATTGGTTGCGATTATTGTATTAATGGTTTATTCTCATTCAAATAAGCCAAAAGTATTCTTGGATGATGCGGAACGTATGTTGTCAACAGTAGGTCCGTTGAGTATGCTGCCGATGCTATTAGCAAGTTTAGGTGCGATCTTTACGGCTGCTGGGGTTGGCGAAGTGATTTCTGACCTTGTAGCAAAGGTGATTCCAAAAGGAAATGTCAACTTAGGAATTATCGTCTTTGCGATCGGCATGATGCTGTTTACAATGATCATGGGAAATGCTTTTGCTGCCATTACAGTAATGACTGTCGGAATTGGAGCACCGTTTGTTCTTGCTTACGGAGCTGATCCTGTCTTAATCGGTATGGTCGCATTAACCTGTGGCTACTGTGGAACCTTGTGTACACCAATGGCTGCCAATTTCAACATCGTTCCAGTGGCGATGCTGGAGATGAAGGATCGTTTTGGCGTAATCAAAAACCAAGCGGTCTTAGCAGTAATCTTTTTGGTTTTCCAAATCTGCTATATGATTTTATTTAAATAGAAGAAAAAGGAATGGTGAAGTAAATGAAAGTTTTAATTACCGGTTTTGATCCCTTTGGCGGCGCAGCAATTAATCCTGCGTTTGAAGCAGTAAAATTATTACCTGATACAATTGAAGGTGCAAAAATCCATAAGCTGGAAATCCCCACAGTCTTTAAAAAGGATGGCGAAGTTCTGGCAAAAGCGATTGAGGAACAAAATCCTGATATCGTCATTTGCGTCGGGCAAGCGGGCGGACGTTCAGATATTTCTGTTGAAAAAGTTGCTATCAATCTGATGGAGGCTCGCATTCCAGATAATGAAGAACAACAGCCATTGAACCAAGTCATTTATGAAGATGGTGAAACAGCCTATTTTGCAACACTTCCAGTCAAAGCGATGGTCAGCAATGTGAAAGAAGCAGGAATTCCATCCAGCGTTTCTTACACCGCTGGAACATTTGTCTGCAATGATATCATGTATCGTTTGCTGTATTTAGCAGATAAAGAAGGAAAGAATCTCAAAGGAGGCTTCATCCATGTGCCTTACTTGCCTGAGCAAGTCATAGATTTACCTGTAGGAACACCGAGCTTATCTGTTGAAACAATCGCTAAAGGTTTAGAAGCAGCTGTTGCTGCTGCGGTCATCAATGATGAAGATCAAAACGTAGCAATGGGAACGATTATGTAATAGTTAAAAAGGAAGGATCGAGCATTTTTAGATGCTCGATTCTTTTTTTGCGTCGAATAGCGATAATTAACGATTGTTTATAGGATTCTTTGTTTCTGATAGAGCATTAGTAAAAAGGTGTTTGTATTTTTTGCGGACTCGATTTAGTCGTATCTAGGAACAATCGGCAATGGAGAATGGAATGTTGCTATAATGATTTGTAAGAGGATCGAACGGAATCAACTCTTATTTCAAGATAATTTTTTCGTTCAAAGGCGGAAAAATAACGAAGGGAACAATTACATAAAAAGCCCGCTTAGTTTTTTATTAAGAATGTGTAAGTCTAGTAACTGAGTATAGAGGCTGTATTGGAAAGCTTTTGACTTAGAAAAACAAATCGTTGTTTTATGTTCTTTTTTCGCAGGGTAAAAACATCGGTACACTGTTTGGGAAAAAGTGAAAACAGGTTGTGCCGAAGAATTATAGCGCTTTCTTTGATCTGGATATATAGTATAAGTGGGGGTAGGGATATGATAGATTATCGGTTAAGTTATCTTATTGGAGATTCAAAAGAAAAATATTTGCTTGATCAAGCAGCTGAAATGACAAAAATGAGGAAAATGGACCTGCTTTTGGCAATCGAAAAGGTCAATGAAGTGGCGTCTGACTTATTTGAAACAGAAATTTTAATAACAGAAACAGAAATTGAAATCCCTAAAATGATTACGCGGAATTGGATTGATCTCTTTTTTAATCAAAAGCGGGAGGAAGTTGTTTTTCTTGAAGAAGAACGACAGGCAATGATTTTCTTGCTGACTTTTGCACAATTTGAGGAACTATCTGTCTACTACTTCCAAGACTTCCTGTTCGTCAGTAAAAATACGATTTTAAAGGATTTGAAAAAGCTTCGAGCAGCACTTGCTGAACGTGGAGTAACCCTAGAATATTCTAGAAAAATTGGTTTTTTTCTTAATGGAGCTGAAGCTTCGATCCGCGGCGCCGCTTTTTATTTGCTAGGTATTTTAGCCGCCAGTCCCAATGGCAATCGTTTGTTGTATGAAGGTCTATCATTAAAATCCCCAAACCTGTATACAGATGTTCGCTTAAATTTTTCAATGACGATTGAAGAATTTGATCTAGTGTTTGTCCCTAGTCGTTTTGAAGAAATGGTGTATTTCATTTCCTATTTGATTTGCCGAACGGAAAACTATGAGATCGACTTTTCGCAAGAGGATCAAGCGCTTTTAGCGCCACTGATCGCACACAAGGCTAGCAATCAGTTCTTAGCGCATTTTTCGAAAATTAAAAACAGCAGCATGGAATCCTATTACTTCACAGTTATTTTCATGACGGTTCTTCAAGGGAAAATTCAAGATACCTCGCTAGAGTTTTTGTTGGAATGCTCCAGTGAGATCATTCATGAAATAGAACGCCTTTCTGCGATTGAATTCAAAAATTATCGCAAGCTGCTCCTGGATCTTTTCTATCATTTGGTTCCGGCTTATTTTCGAATCAAATTTGATTTTAGATTGAGCAATGTATTAATTGACGAAATAAAAATGCAATACTATGAGATTTTTGAATTGACCAAATTAGCGTTATTTCCATTAAGGAAGCTCGTTCAAAAGGACATTCCTGACGAAGAGATTGGCTACTTCACGATTCTCTTTGGCGGCGAAATCAGCAATCAACGACAAAAGAAGAGAAATGCCCAGTTAAGGGCGCTGATTCTTTGCCCTAATGGTATTAGTTCATCTTTGATTATGAAGTCTGAGCTGCAGGAATTGTTTCCGCAGATTGATTTTTCCGAAACAAGTTCCTTTGAACAATTCAATCATCAAGGGCCGGATAGTGCATTTGATCTTATTTTCTCTAGTGTTCCAGTGAAGACAGATAAGAAGCTCTATGTGATCAATCCAATCATGACACAACTAGAAAAGAACGCATTAATGAGAAGAGTTCAGGAAGATTTTCTCTTTCCGAAGGTGTTGATTCCATCGGTGAATGAAATTCTAGATATTTTAATCCCTCATATTGAATTAAAGAATGGTATTACAAAAGAAAAGCTCTACAACATTGTGCAAAAAAAAATGAACAAGGAAATGAAAAGAAGGGAAGATGTTCGACCGATGTTATCAGAATTATTAACAGCTGACATGATTCAATTGACAGACCGTAAGATGGGCTGGGAAGAGGCGATTGATACAGCTGCTGACCCGTTAAAGAAGAAAGAAAAAATCAATCAAACCTATATAGAAGCAATGATTAACAAAGTGAAGGATTACGGACCATTTATCCATATTGGTAAAGGTGTGGCGCTGCCTCACGCACGTCCAGAAGATGGGGTCAATGAGTTAGGAATGTCACTGCTGAAGGTGGATACGCCTGTGCTGCTTTCAGATGATGAAAAGCATCCGATTCAAATTTTTATTTGTCTAGCAGCCATTGATAATGAAATGCACTTAAAGGCGCTGGCGAGCTTAACAAGAATTTTGTCGAATAAAGAGAAATTAGATACTTTACTAAATGCTTCAACAAAAGAAGAAATTTTAGAAATTATGACTGAAGGAGAAGATGAATAATGAAATTTGCGGCGGTATGTGGATCAGGCTTGGGTTCAAGCTTTATGGTAGAAATGAATATTCAATCTGTACTTAAAGATTTAGGAGTAGAAGGCGTAGAGGTTGCTCATTATGATATGGGCAGTGCAGCCCCAGAATTAGCAGACACATTTTTTGTCGGCGGTGATTTAGCTGATAGCGCACAGCATTTAGGCAATGTAATTGTATTAAATAGCATCATTGATATGGACGAGCTAAAAGAAAAGGTTCAAGCAGAATGTGTGAAACAAGGACTGCTATAGGATGCGATGTCTGGAAGGAAAGAAAAAGTAGGAGGATTAAAAAATGAACGGTATTTTAAGTATATTAATTGATATTGCCAGTACGCCAGCGCTATTAGTGGCTCTGATTGCTATTTTAGGAAATATCTTACAAAAGAAAGATACGGCTTCAATCGTTAAAGGCGGAATCAAGACATTTGTGGGCTTCTTAGTAGTAACAGCTGGAGCAGGTGTAATTGAAGGCTCATTGGCACCTTTCGGAGAAATGTTCCAAGCGGCCTTCAATATGCAGGGCGTTGTTCCGAATAATGAAGCGATTGTTGCTTTGGCACTTAATAAATTTGGTACGTACACAGCACTTATTATGTTAGTCGGAATGGCCTTTAATATTTTGATCGCGCGGATTACTCGGTTTAAATACATTTATTTAACTGGACATGCCACACTTTACATGGCGTGTATGATCGCGGTGATTTTGAGCGTGACTGGTATGGGAACTGTTCCCTTGGTATTGTTTGGCGGCTTGGCATTGGGCTTAGCCAACACGATCTTCCCAGCTATCGCACAGCCATTTACTCGCCAAATTACAAAGAACGATACGGTTGCTTTAGGACATACAGGGAATTTTGGGTATGCGCTGAGCGGTCTGATCGGTAAATTTGTAGGAAATAAAGAAAAATCGACTGAAGATATCAACTTCCCGAAAGGTTTGTCCTTCTTACGCGATTCCACAGTTAGTATTACGATTACAATGGCAGTCGTTTATGTGATTGTTGCATTATTTGCGGGAAATACTTTTGTAGCAGAAAACTTAAGCGGTGGCACAAACTATATTATTTATTCGCTGCAGCAGGCTGGCTCATTTGCGGCGGGGGTATTCGTTATCTTGGCAGGTGTTCGTTTGATCTTAGCAGAAATTGTTCCGGCATTTAAAGGAATCTCGGAGAAATTAGTTCCAAATTCGATTCCAGCATTGGATTGTCCAATCGTTTTCCCTTATGCCCCCAATGCCGTATTGATCGGCTTTTTAACCAGCTTTGTTGGTGGAATTGTGAGCTTAGTGATCATGGTCTTAACCGGAACGACGGTAATTATTCCAGGGGTTGTGCCGCATTTCTTCTGTGGAGCAACTGCCGGTGTTTACGGAAACGCGACTGGCGGGCTGCGAGGCGCGGTAGTCGGATCTTTTGTCCATGGTGTTATTATCAGCTTTATGCCGATTCTCTTAATGCCTGTTATGGGTGAACTAGGCTTCCAGGGTTCAACCTTCTCTGACACAGATTATGGAGTAACCGGAATTTTCTTAGGAAATCTTGCCAATTTTGGTGGACAGATCGCTGCGATTATTGGAATTTTAGCAGTATTAGGAATCTTGATCGTTTTGACAGCTGTTACCAAAGGGAAAAAATCACGTGCGGTTTCTGAATAATTCAAGGGAGAAGATAGTGTGGAAGAAGTAACGCTTAAAAAGTTAGAAGTTTTAGCCACGAACATTCGCATCGATACGATCGAGGCGATCAGGAAGGTTGGGGCCGGACATATCGGCGGCTCGTTATCCATTGTGGAATTATTAGCAGTGCTCTACGGAAAACAATTGAACTATGATCCAAAGAATCCTCAGTGGGAGGAGCGTGATCGAGTTGTTTTATCCAAGGGACATGCAGGAACTGCTTGGTATAGTGCGTTAGCAGAAGTTGGTTTCTTTGAGAAAAACTGGCTGATGACCTTGAATGAAGGCGGCACAAGACTGCCTTCTCATCCAGATCGGACAAAAACACCTGGAGTGGATGCAACGACAGGTTCTTTAGGTCAAGGAACCTCGGTCGCGGCAGGAATCGCGACAGGATTGAAGCTGCAGAAGAAAGACAGTTACGTTTATTTAATTGTTGGAGACGGCGAATTAAATGAAGGACAATGCTGGGAGGCCTTTCAGTATTTGGCTCATTTCAAGCTGAATAATTGCATCGTAATCATTGATGAAAATAAAAAGCAGTTGGATGGAACAACAAAAGAAATTTTGAATCCTTTTAATATTGAGGAAAAGATGCGGGCATTTGGTTTTAAAACAGTGAAGGCCAAAGGAGATGACATACCAGCCATTGATCAGGCGATCACTGATTGTAAAGCTATTAAAGATCATGCGGTTTGTATCATTCTTGATTCTGTCAAAGGTCAAGGAGTACCTTTTTTTGAAGAAATGGCGGCTAATCACTCAGTAAAATTTGACAATGAGAAAACATTGGCACAGACAGAGAGTATCCTGGCTGATTTGCGAGAACGAGTAAAGGAGTGTGGCTAGATGTTTACATTAGCAAATACTAGAGAAGTTGGAAAAGAACTTCGTGTTGCAGTGGTCGATGCTCTGAAAGAAACGATGGAAAACAACGAGAAGGTGATTGCTCTGGATGCCGACTTAGGCGCTGCCAGCAAATGGACGGATCTAATCAAGACTAATCCTGATCGTTTCATCAATGTCGGAATCGCTGAAGCCAATATGGTAGGTGTCGCCGCAGGATTAAATCTTACAGGATACATTCCTTTCGTCCATACCTTCGGGCCATTCGCAACAAGACGTGTATTGGATCAAGTTTTTCTATCAGGTGCCTATTCTAAAAATACGATCAATATTTTTGGTTCAGATCCTGGATTTGCGGCTGGGCATAACGGCGGAACCCATACAACTTGGGAGGACGTGGCATTATTACGCGCGATACCTGATGTGGTCATCTGTGATGCAGCTGACGCTGTTCAGATGGAGTGGATCATTAAAGAATTTAGTCAATTGACCGGGGTGCATTATGTTCGGGGCAATCGTAAAGGCGTTCGCGACGTTTATGCAGAAGGCTCGAGCTTTACGTTAGGTAAAGGTAACCTGTTGAAAGAAGGCTCAGACTATCTAATCGTTGCCGCTGGACAATTAGTTTCTGAGGCTTTGGATGTGGCAGAGCATCTTGAAGAAAGAGGTATTACCGCAGATGTGATCGATATGTTTACGATTAAGCCGTTAGACAAGGAATTATTATTGGAGCGATTAACGGGTAAGAAAATGGTCATTACCATTGAAAACCACTCGATCACTGGCGGTCTAGGCAGTGCGGTAGCAGAAGTTTTAGCAGATAACGGCCTTGCTATCCCGCTGAAACGCATCGGTGTCCATGAACGTTTTGGACAGGTGGGAACGCCAGCCTTTCTACAGGAAGAATTTGGCTTGACTGCGGAAAAAATTATCGAACAAATCGACGGATGATCTAAAAAGAAAAAATAATTTATAGGTGTTCAAGGGATCTGTAAGGATCTTTTGGGCACTTTTTTTCAGCAGTTCATCTGAGCTACTGACCTATTTGATTGAAGAATTTGTTGTCATTTCTTATCCCAAATCATGCTATGATTGGATTAATCGGTTGAAAACTACGAAGCAAGTCTGTTTTAGCAGACTTTAGTGGGCACTATGTGTGTGTAATAAACCGTGATTTTTTTCAGATGGGAGCTACAGAGCTATGAAGCATAAGAAAGAAGCAGACTTAATTTTTTTACCGCTGGCTGCCAATGGAAAGCCGCAACATTTGGGATCAGAAAAGACGGGATGTCCCTTCTGTGAGTACGCAGAAAAAGAGAATATCTTGAGAAGAGAAGAAGACATGCTTTGGGTGCTCAATAAATATCAAACATTGCAGGACACCTTTCAAACGATCATTATAGAACATGCAGACCATAACAAGGATATTTCAACTTATACAATCGAAGAGAATCGACAATTATTTACTTTCGCCTTTGATTGCTGGACAAAAACCAAAAAAGATCCACAATTTAAATCCGTCCTTTTTTATAAGAATCATGGCCCATTATCCGGTGGTAGTTTAAAGCATCCGCACATGCAAATCGTCGGATTAAAGGAAATTGACGGAGAGGCTCAAATCGAACCGGAGAATTTTAAGGGAATCACTGTTCTGTCTGAGAACAACGTTGTTATCAATTTTTCTAGTAGGCCAATTATGGGATTTTTAGAAATCAATATTATTGTTGATTCTCAGATCACAGAGGCGATTCATCGTTTGGCTGACTACGTGCAAAAGACGGTTAATTATATTTTAACTACGTATCACTATGGACGCTGCGAAAGCTATAATCTATTTTTCTTTGAGAAAGAAGGAAAGTACATCGTTAAGCTAACCCCACGTTTTATCGTTTCCCCATACTTCGTTGGTTATAAGCTGACCCAGAATTTTTCTGAAGAGCATTTGCTTTTACTAAGGGAGGAATTTCGGAAGAGTTTGTTGGAGAAATAAAAGAACATCAAAGCAGTTTATTTTTTTGAAAAAGTGTCCAAATGAGTTCGAAAGAAAATATGGATTGAACTTTTGAATAAGGCACGATTAATATATATAAATCAAATGTTAAGTACTTAGATTACCATTACAAAATGGCATTCGGGTACTTTTTTGTTTCCTAATTAACAAAAAGATGAAAGTCCCTCTATAAATATTAAATTTTAATTAAGAATATCCGAGTGTATAGGCTATAGTCAGCTAAAATAGGTAGTAAACAGGCTTCTTTACAAAAAAGTATCACAATATGGTTTGTTGTTTTACATGTGAAATAGGCCAAGGAGAGTGAAAATAATTGAATAACGGAAGTCATGCGATGCCAGGTTCTATGATGGAGCTTCGCGAGAATGCCTATAATTTGCAGTATTTGGTAGGAGATAGGATTGATTTTCTATTTAATGAGGGACAGCTTAATCTCTCGGGGATAGTGATAAAAAAGTACACTCACAGCTGTTTGGTCGATATTAGCCAAGATACTGGGCTTACTCGAGATGAAATTGATCTATATAATCAGAAGGTTGTTGTGAATTACAAACAAATCAAAGGGGTGGTTCATTGTGGATGATGCAGCATTCGAAGATTTAGAACTTCATGTATTGACGTTAGCTTTTCAAATAGAAGGATTAAAGAAAAATGCTACGATTAACAAGCAAAGGAACTCATTGAAAATGATTGAAGAGGATTATCGGTATTACAAAAGACAATATGACCAGCAGGTGAAAAAAATGGAGAAGGTAATTCCGAAAAATGTTTCTTTTGGCGATTGGGATTAATTGTTGGTAACGAATAAAAAAAGGATGGCGATGCAGACGCTTGATGTCTACATCACCATCTTTTTTAATACTCGAAAGTTCGTTGTTGAAAAAACTAACTTTTCTTCAACAGAGGATTTACTGCGAATCAAGCCGAGTATTTCTTCAATAGTCTTTGTTTGACGAAACTGTATAAGGCAGTAAAGAAAGCAAGTCCTAATGTTAAGTAGCCCAACGGAACACAAAAGAACGCTGGTTCAATCAGCATTCCACTTGAATCGAGGTAAGAACCGACTAGGGCGGAAGTCGAAAATAACAAAATACTCAAGAAAAGAAATATACAAGGAATAATGAATTTTTTCATGGTGTCTCCTTCGTTGTTTTTCTAAATTATATAGAATAGAACTTAAGAAAAGATAAGTGTGACAAAATTGTTAGTTGTGAAAGGCATTGAGATATCAACCAGCTTTGTCTTTTGGAGTATGCTATTGTAATCAACGAGACAGAGGATGTGGGACTAGACGAGACAGAATCAACGGCAATTGCTATGCATTTCATAAGTAGTGGAAGCAATTATGATTCGATACAACAGGCGATGAACGTCACGAAAATTATCTCGGAGATTATTTCCATCATCCAATACCATTTTCAAATCAAAATCGACCAGAACTCGATAAATTTTTCTCGATTGGTATCCCATCTTCAATATTTTTTGATTCGCCAGGTGAAGGGAATCAAAATGATGGATATGAGTGAAGAAATGATTCGCATTGTCCTTGATCAATATCAGTCCTCCTTTCAATGTGCAGAAAAAGTGATACGTTATTTGAACAAGGTCCATAATGTGAAACCACCATTAGAGGAGGAAGTGTACTTGACGATGCACATAGAAAGAGTTCGTCAGGTGGAGATGTGAATATTTGTATGTAATAAGTGTTAATCTGAACTACCTTCAAATAGTAGATTTTCTAGTATTTGAAGGTGGTTTTTTTATATTCGAAAGTAACTGTAAAAAAGATAAACAATCGGCAGTTATTCTTTCACATAAGTAGGTTGGATGAAGGTGAGAGAAGTTAATTGTATGAGAGGAAGATTGGTAATCTAACTATAGTTTTATAACCAATAGCAGTTTAAGCTCGATTATTTGTGTTTCAAAGTAAAAATTGGAACACAAATATAGAATAGACACATTGTAGCCGATAGTTTATTATGCTTTTAGACACATTAAACTGGAGGAGAAAATGAAAAAGAGCGCTAAAGATCGAGTTTTTGATGAGCTGATACGACTAACCGGGAATAAGTCTTCGATCACTGCCGAGAAAATTTCGAAGAATCTAGGTATCTCTCGTCAGAATGCCAGCCATTATTTGACGAGATTAGTGGAAGATAAAAAGGTCGAAAAATTACCGGGAAAGCCTGTTTTGTGGAAGCCTTTAGATGAATATGCGGTTGTAGATAATACGGAGCAAATAAACGAAGCCTTTCATTCTGTGGTTGGTCATGACGGAAGTCTGAGAGAGGTCATTCAAAAATGTATTGCCGCTGTCAAATATCCGCCTAACGGACTCAGTGTATTAATAAATGGAGCCACGGGTGTTGGAAAAAGTTTTTTAGCCACAAAAATTTTTGAATACGCTATCCATGAGCAAATTATTGAAGAAGATGCACCATTTGCTATTTTAAATTGTGCCGATTATGCGGACAATCCCGAACTGCTTTCGGCGACACTGTTTGGATACAAGAAGGGGGCTTTTACGGGGGCTGAAAAGGATACCGATGGATTATTGGCAACGGCCAACAACGGCTATCTTTTTCTTGATGAGGTCCATCGTCTATCGAAAGAAAATCAAGAAAAGCTCTTTCTATTTATTGATACTGGAAACTATCGTCCAGTCGGTGAAAATGTAAACTGGCATTTTGCCAAGGTTCGTTTTATCTTCGCCACGACGGAAAAGAGTGAAGATTATTTATTAGATACATTTGATCGACGTATTCAAATCAGTGTTATGTTGCCAACTTTTGAAGATCGCCCAATTCGAGAACGATTAGAGCTGATTCAACTATTCTTTCAAAATGAAGCGGATATTTTACAAAAAGATATTATTGTTTCAAGAGAAGCCTTGTCTTTAATGTTATCTCATCCCTTTAGTGGGAATATTGGTAGGCTGAAGAATATCATTAAAATCAGTTGTGCGGATGTTTACAGTCGAACACAAGAAGAACCATTAACGATTGGGAAAAATGAGATTTTGATTCAGTTAGATATGCTGGAATCCGAAGTAGAAAGCCTGCCAATTACTAGTTTATTGATAAAGAAAAATCAAAAGATAAAAACGGATCGAATCAAACCGTTTGATTATGATTCGATTTTGGAAAAAATTACTCAGCTGATAAATGAAGGTAATTTCAATGAAAATTTTTCTTCGTTAAAGAATGAAGTACAGCATTTGGTGCATCACGTTGATAAGGAGTCTTTTTTATCGATGAGTAGAAGGTTGATGATTCAGATGTTTAGAAAAGTTTGGGTATCCGTTTTAGGAAAAACGTACGGATTAACGACGAGTGGACCTGTTGCAGAAATTATCAGCAGATCCTATGTCATTTCCCCAAGCTATAAGACAGACTTAACTGGGATAAATCGTACATTAGCTGCAAATCTACCTCGGACGACTTATTTATGTAATCAGTTCTTGGAGCATTTACCACCGCTCTCAGAAAAGGACGAGAACTTTCTAAGACTGCTTATTGTCGTGACTTTATCTGATTATGTAGATGAGTCCATCGAGCTGAAGGGCTTGTTGCTTGCTCACGGAGATAGTACGGCTAGCAGTATTCAAGCAGTAGTAAATCAATTATGCGGCAATTACGTTTTTGAAGCACTGGATATGCCGGTGGAAAGTAATGTGTCGGAGATTGTCGAATCGACCAGGAATTTTGTGAAACGGCAAGTAAATACGGATAGCCTGGTATTGATCGTAGATATGGGCTCTTTAAATCAAATCTACACACAGATCAAGAACGATTTAAAAGGAGAATTACTTCTTCTGAATAATTTGACGACCTCCATTGCACTTGATATTGGCCTGAAGATGACGATGAATGCACCATTCAAACAGATTGCGGAGGATGCAGCAGACAAGTATTCAATCAATGTTCAATACTTTGAAGGCTTTTCTCAAAGTAGTAACATTATCATTTCGTGTATGTCGGGATTGGGGATTTCGGACAAACTGAAGGATGTTTTTCGTCATCATTTATCGGATGAATCCATCGAAGTTTTCACGAAGGACTACAGAAAACTACGTGAATTAATCGACCAAAATGATGAAACTTATTTTGACAAGACAAAATTGGTCATCACGACTTCGGATCTTCCACGTTCCTTTTCAATTCCTAATATTAATGTTTATGACATCTTAGATGGTGATGGAGCAGCCAATTTGGAGCATATTTTGAGTCCTGAGATGAAGCCGGCAGAATTTAACCGCTTGATTCAGGAGCTGGTAAAATTCTTTTCATTGGAAGGAATCGCAGATCGTTTAAACTTTCTGAACCCAACGATCGTGATGAGTGAGGTGGAAACAGTCATTTCCAAATATGAAAATTACTATCATTTCACTTTAAATGGCCGGGTAAAACTAAATCTCTATATGCATACAGCATTGATGATGGAACGTTTATTCTTGGCTCGGACAGAAAAAGCAGAAGAACCAAATTATGATTTGAAACCAGATGAAGATGAATTCTATTATGTTTCTAGAAGTATTTTTCAATCAATGGAGATGAAATATAATTTTAAAGTCAATGCCTATGAGCTTTCGCTACTCTATGAATTATTAGGACCCTATATTCAAAAATAAAATGTCTAAAAAAGTGTCTAATCTTATTTTTTCAGGTTAGACACTTTTATTTAGTAGGAATTAAATTGATTGAACCAACGTTTATAAAAGTTGGCACAGGAATTGCTTGTATAAAAGTGAACAGAAAGAAAGGAATTAACCATATGAAGAAAATTCTAATAGCGACTCACGGTCACTTGGCTTCAGGCTTTCTTAGTAGTACTCAATTACTAACGGGGCAGGTTCAAGAGATCACGGTGATTAATGCTTATGTGGATGAGTGTGATTTTGAACAGGAGTTGAAAGTATTTGTAAACCAGGTGAATGAGCAGGATCAGATTTTTGTTTTTACCGATTTATTTGGTGGAAGTGTCAATCAGAAGATTACCAAAACCTTTTTGGAGAAAGAGATCGCTGTAACTGTTTTGTCAGGCTTCAATCTGCCAATTTTGCTGGAAATCGTATTGGCAACAAAGGAATTAACAAATGAGGATGTTCAGACACTGGTAAATAAATGTCAGCAGGAATTAAAGATGACTATTATTGATGAGGTACATGAAGTAAATGAAGAGGAAGATTTTTTTTAGGAGGAAGAAAAATGATTAAAGCAGTGCGAATTGATGAACGATTAATTCATGGACAAGTAGCGATGACTTGGACAAAGAGTCTAAATTTAACTGGGTTAGTAGTAGCTAGCGATGAGGCGGCTACCAACGATATTCAAAAGATGACGTTGAAGATGGCTGCACCATCGAATGTCAAAGTCATTATTAAAACAGTTGATGACGCGATTCATTTGTTAAAAGATCCACGGGCGAAGGACATGCGCTTGATGGTTTTAGTCCCTAATGTCAAAGATGCGGTAAAAGTTGCGAAAGCTTTCCCAACGGAAATCGAATTAATGAACGTGGGGAATGCTGGGAAAATGACACCGCCATCGGAAGATAAGAAAACCTTATCAAAGGAAGTGATGTTAACGACGTCAGAAATTCAAGACTTAAAAGAATTAGTTGAACTTTATCCAGATACCGTTTTTCAGCCTACACCGGCGATGGAAAAACGTTCAGCTACCTCTATTTTGAGTGATTTTTAGAAAAAGGAAGGAGAAAAATTATGTATGATGCATTTGTAGTCGCTTTGGCCGTTTTTATTGGAGTTGCTGGACATGAAATGTTCGGGATGTCCATGCTGAGTCGTCCGATTGTTGTTGCTCCGTTAGCAGGAGCTTTGATGGGGGATTTGCAGACGGGGTTGATTGTCGGGGCGTCACTAGAAGCCATCTTTATGGGTGTCGTCAATATCGGAATCTCTAGTACGGCGGAGCCTTCTTTGGCTGCTGGGCTGGCTACAGCGTTCGCAATCAAAATGGGAGGAAACGTGGATGCGGTTATTCCCATTGTCTTTCCACTAGCAGTATTAGGATTACAGTTAATGAATATGATTTTTTCTTTTGTATGTGGACCGATGGCTGCTAAATTTTTCAAATTTGCAAAATCTGGTGATCAAAAAGGAATCATCAATCTGCACTTCTTTATGTGGTTTGTCCACTATGCGCTTTATGCTCTTATTCCATTCTTTGCCGTTTTATTTGGAGCAGATGTTGTCAAAAGCGTCTTGGATAATATTCCAGAGGTCATCATGAACGGATTAACAGTCGCTGGAAATCTGCTGCCGGCAGTTGGGATGGCGATGCTGTTACGGATGCTTTGGAGTAAAAATATTGCTGTGTGGTTTTTCTTTGGGGCCGTTGTTATGGCGTATCTCGAGTTACCATTGATTGCAATTGCCGCAGTTGGAACGATTATTGCCATTGTTATAGCCCAAAGAGATCTACAACTAAAAAATATGTCTGTTCATGCAGTTCAAAGCGATGCTGCTGTAAATGCAACGATTGACCAAGAAGAGGAGGATTTCTTTCAATGAAATTAGCTGATGGAATTTCTAAAGATGAGAAAAAATTGGTTCGGAAGATGTTTTGGCGCTCAATGACCATGTACGCCTCGGTGAACCCAGTGACGATGGGTGGCGGTGGTTTTGCTTATTCTATGATGCCCTTCATTAATCATTTCTACAAAAGTGAAGAAGATCGAGCTGCGGCGTTGGAACGTCATTCACAGTATTTTTCGACGACCATTCCTTGCGCGTCCTTTGTTATGGGGATTGCGGCATCGATGGAGAAGGAAAATTCTGAAAAAGCTGGTTTTGACGTGGAAAGTATCAACGCGATCAAGACGAGTTTGATGGGACCATTGGCTGGAATTGGCGATTCATTGTTCTGGGGAGTTTGGCGTGTCGTTACCGCGGGACTAGCGATCAACTTAGCCAATGCCGGAAATATTTTGGCACCAATTATCTTTTTAGTTATGTTCAATATACCTAATTACTTGATGCGATACTATGGCGGCGTTTTAGGCTATTCATTAGGCTCTAAATATATTGAAAAGCTGTATGCGAACGGGTTAATTGAAATTCTGACAAAAGCTGCTAGTATCTTGGGTCTGATCATGGTAGGCGCAATGACGATCAGTATGGTCAAATTCAATACCGTTTTGAGCTTTTCAATGAAGGGCGAAGAACTAATGAATGTCCAAGAAATCCTCGATAGTATTTTTAAAGGAATTGTACCGTTATTGGTAACATTGGGCTGTTTCAAATTACTAGATAAAAAAGTCGGCGTCATCAAAATTATTTTTGGAATGGTCGTCTTGGGAATTTTATTGTCATTACTTGGAATCGCATAGTAGGAAGCTGCAGCTACTAGGCTGCAGTTTTTTAGCAAGGAGGGAAAAGATGACTATTAATGAAGTAATTTATTCACCCAAACACCCATTTTTTAATGCTGAGTTAAACGACGGAAATGTGACTACTTCAAACGAATACAGCTACTATCGGAATATTCCTGATGTAAAGGGATTGACCTTCGATGTAAGTAATCAAAAGACATTAGCAAACCTTGATGTTTGCGGGACGATTCAAACGTTGACCTTTTATCGAGAAAATTTACTAACTGAGGAAAAACCAGGTGTTTGGGTCAATAAACAGCTCTCTCAAACCAATTCGTTATCCTTAAAGGTTGAAGTAAACGGGATTGTCTACCATTTGTCAGAATCGGATCATCGTATTGAAGTCGATGTGATTCAAGACTGTTTGCCTAGATATATTCATCATTATTCGACGTTTAAGGTCATTGTAGTATCCTTTGCTCCCATACTGGCTAATAAGCGTTTAAGTATGCTTGTTCAACAGGTTTACATTGTGAATGAAACACACGAAAGCCTTCAAGTTTCAGTGAAAGATGTGCCTTTGTATCAAGAGAAGTATTCGGATCAGCAAAATGTGTTGATTTCTCAAAAAGGAAATAAGGACACGATCGCACAACAGGAAGTGGCAAGCTTCGCCATTGCTTTTGTGGACCCAAATGCTTTTGAAGAAGTAATGACTTTTCAGGAATCTGATATCGAAAAATGGCTGAAGGAAACATTGAACTATTTTGCTCAGCTATTTGGGCAGCTGTCAATGCCAGACGATAGAGTTGTCCATCTCTATCGTCGTGCACTTTATCAAAGCTTTTCTAGTTTCGGTATGAATCGACAGGGACAGGTCGTCGGCAGCAATTGGGGCAGCTATCCTGCTACTAATCGAATTTGGAATAAGGATATGTATTACGCATCATTGCCATTCACCATGTTTGAACCGGAGTTATGTCAAAAAACGGTTCTATGGTTTGATCAATATGGCGTTAAGTTTCCTGGTTCAAAATTTACAGGAGGTATCAATCATTCTCTGAGTAATTCGTTATCCAGTGCGTTACTGGCTAGTCTTTATTTTGAACATACTGGGGATACAAAATTCTTTGAGCGGTATCCGCAGGTTCTACTGAATGCTTCAAGAATTATTGAGGACATATTAGCTCAACGTCGGTCAGGGGAACCAATGCTTTTTCCATCTGTTTGGTTATCAGACGCCTTTGCACTTGGAAAGTATCATACCGGCAGCAATCTTTGTCTTTGGAAGGCCTGTAGTGGACTTGCAGAAATTTTTGAAGTCCTAGAACAACTGAGTCTTAGCAAGCGATACAAAAACATCGCCTGTAAACTAAAGGAATCAATTTGTAAACAAATGACCATAGATGGTACTTTTGGGGAGCAATTTTTGGAGGGGATCGGTGATGAGGAGAAAACAACCTATTCAGTGAAGAACTATCAAAAACCGATTCTTGAGCAAGGGTTAATCTTTTTAAGTGATGTGATTGTGGATGGGAAAATCAATTTATTGATGCATGATGGAGAAGAATCAGACACTACGTTGATGCCTTTTTATCAATTTTTAGATAATAAAAATCCTTTATATCAGAACACCATGACCTTTTCTGCTAGTTCTTTCAATCCAACCTATAGCGAGGAAATCAAAGGCATCACTTGGGGATTAGAATCCGGCGCCACTTTTCCTGGCTTTATCACTGTTTTAATGAGTGATCTGCACAACCATCAAGCCTTCGTAACCCGATTAGAGGAGCTGATTTGTTTGGCAGATTTAGACGGTTCATGGTGGTGGTGGCCGTATCGCTTAGAGGCTAAACAAGGAGAAGTCGTGCGAGACTTTGGCTGCGGCAAATGCGGCTGGGCATCGGGCCTTTTTGTCAGTACAATGATCAGTCAATATTTCGGATTGAAATTCAAAAAAGGAGTATTGCAAATTGATCCTGTTGATAATTTAACGTTTTCTTGGAAAAATTTAAAGTTCGGTCAAGCCTTCATTTCGATTGAATGTACGCAATCCGAGTTGAGTATTTCAAATTTGTCAGAAAAGCCATTGAAAATAAGTGATACGAAAAAAATTCTTCACGTAGAAAAGGGAAAAACGATTCACATTCAAAGGAGAAAAAGATGAGTATACTAAAAAATATTACCCAATTTAAAAAAATCCAGAGTCGAGCAATCACTCCCGAAAATCCAACAGGCGAGAAAGGTAAAGCTGCGATGTTGCCAAGCGAGCTAGGACCAAGCCGCAAAGGTCGTGGCGCAATTCCGCTGACTTCTGGTGAAGAAACTGTGATTGCGGATATTACTGGAACGGGAATAATTCGTCATATGTGGATGACGATTCGTGATCGAACAGAATTTGGCAGTTTTGTTTTACGTGATTTAATCTTAAGAATTTATTGGGATGGGTCGGATAGCCCTGCTGTTGAAAGTCCTTTAGGGGATTTCTTTTGTAATGGGTTTGGAGAGCGTTGCGAGGTGAACTCGTTGCCGATAGTGGTTAATCCTACGGGGGGCTTTAATTCCTATTTCGAAATGCCTTTCCAAACATCCGCTAAAATTACGATCGAGAATTTACATCCGAAGGATATGTCCTCATTTTTTTATACGATAAATTACGCTTTGGTGGACGAATTGGAAGAAAATAGCCTATATTTTCACGCAAATTGGCATCGGGAACGCATTACCAAATTACAGGAGGATTATAAGTTAATTGATCGATTAAAGGGCCAAGGCTATTACGTGGGTACTTACCTTGCGCTTACCTGCCTAGAACGTTATTGGTGGGGCGAAGGCGAGTTTAAATTCTACATTGATGGGGATAGTGAGTATCCGACCGTAACCTCAACAGGTTCAGAAGATTATTTTGGCGGGGCGTGGGCCTTTCATGAGTACGATGAGTTCGGACGTCCACATGCGAAAAACTATTCAACAGCCTTTTTAGGGTATCCTTACCAATCAAATAGAGATGCCACAAGAGATCGTTTTGAAACGGGAAAATTGAATGCCGTTCATGCCTTTGGTGACGACGCAATGCCACGACATGGTCTTTATCGTTGGCATCTTCAAGACCCCATCTGTTTTACCGAAGATTTATCGGTCACTTTACAACAAATCGGCAACGATGATGTTCGCTTATTTGAGCGGCAAGACGATGTTGCTAGTGTCGCTTACTGGTATTCAACAGAAGCTTCAGGAAATACTAAACGTCATTTCACTGATCGAGAACGCTTGCCGCGTTAATGAAGTGTTTTTCACATATTCGAAGGGAGGAACCTATGATGATATATGGGGCAATTGAAGCTGGAGGGACTAAATTTGTCTGTGCAGTCGGTACTGAGGAATTAACGATTTTGGAAAGAGTCAGTTTTCCCACAACAACTCCAGTTGAAACAATGAAGCAGGTCATTGATTTTTTTAAACCTTTTAAGGAACAATTGGCAGGCATCGGGGTCGGCTGCTTTGGTCCAATTGATATTCAATGCAAATCAACGAGTTTCGGTCATATCACATCAACACCAAAACTTGCTTGGCAAAATTTCAATTTTGTAGGAACGCTAAAGCAACATTTCAATATTCCGATTGAATGGACAACAGATGTTAATGCGGCTTGCTATGGTGAATATGTTGCTGGTTCTGGCAAAGGGTTAGCAAGTGTTGCATATTTCACTGTGGGAACAGGTATAGGAGGTGGTGCCTTGCTCAATGGGACTTTCGTGGAGGGATTCAGTCATCCGGAAATGGGTCATATGTTGATCAAGCGACATCCAAAGGACAATTTTTCAGGAAACTGTCCCTTCCACCAAGATTGTTTAGAAGGGATGGCATCGGGACCGGCGATTGAAAAACGATTGGGTGTAAAAGGTCAGAATTTACTGGCTGACGATTCGTTTTGGCAAATTGAAGCCTTTTACCTTGCCCAATGTGCATACAATACAACACTGATGCTTTCGCCAGATAGAATTATTTTTGGCGGTGGTGTGATGAAACAAGAACACATGAAGAAAAAAGTTCAGGATAAATTCGTTGAGCTTATAAATGGATATGTTGAAATACCACCAATTGATAGCTACATTGTTATGCCCAAATTAGGCGATAATGCTGGAATAATTGGCGGATTAGCATTGGCTAGAAAGGCATGAAGAAATAAGCAACTGTAATTAATGAAGGTTTCATTGGTACTCATGTCAAAAGCATTCAACTGAGTAATCAAATGATCAAATGAAGTTGGATAAAGCGAAAATGAATTCAAATAAAAAAGGATCGAGCAAACAGCAACATTTGTCCGATCCTTTTTCACATTCTATTTATTTCGTTTATTCAACCAATCGGTAGAGACATCCATTGCAGCTCTTGTCGCGTGGCTTTGATCCATAGAATTGACCATTACGAAATCATGGATCATCCCTTGAAAGCGGACTTGTGTCACATCTACTCCGGCATCCCGCAAATGGCGAGCATATTCTTCACCTTCATCTCTTAACACATCGGCTTCGCCATTAAGAATCATAGCTGCTGGCAGTCCGGTCAACTCTTCTTTAGAAGCCTGAAGTGGTGAGATTGTTTTGATTGTTGCGTCTTGACCTTCTGGTAAATAATGATTCCAAAACCATTTCATTCCTTCTTTAGCTAAGAAATAATCAGTCGCAAATTGTTTATAGGAGTCCGTATCAAATGCGTGATTCGTTACAGGATAATATAATAATTGCTGATTGATTTTTGGTCCTTGGCGATCCTTAGCCAACATCGTAAGGACTGTCGCCATATTTCCGCCCACGCTGTCACCAGCAATCGTGATGCGATCAGTGTCATACTTTCCATCTGCATCCGCGACTAATTTCAACAGTGTGGCATAGCTTTGTTCGATCGCCACGGGATATTTTGCTTCAGGAGAACGATCATATTCAGGAACAAAAACAATGGAGTTGGTTCTTACGGCTAATTCGCGAACTAATTTGTCATGAGTCTGCGCACTGCCCAATACCCAACCAGCGCCATGAATATAAAGAATGACTGGCAGTTTCTCAGTGGTATCTCTTGGTTTTACGGTTCGAACGTTAATCGTTCCATATTTCCCTAGCTCCCATGTTTCATCTTGAATATCTGCGTCCAATTTTTCTACTGGAGAATCTTGAACTTCCTCTAAAAGTGCACGTGCTTCATCTATAGGTATTTGATAAATATAAGGTTCTTTTTCATTAGCGATACTAAATTCTAAGGCTGATTTTTCTAAAGAGATTCTTTCTGTCATATCATTTCCTTCTTTCTTGGTTCCCATTTATCATAATAGCAACCGCTATCATTTCAAAGGAATCGGCTTGTTAAACTATTCGCTAATAAAAACCGTGAAAATCTCAATTGTAAACTGGTTCTTGCTTTTTTCTCATTCTTTTTACTTTACTTAGTGGTAAAATTAAAAAAATCAGTTCATTTTTCGGGGGATTAAGATGAAAAAAATTAGTTTTATTATGTTAGGATTTTGTGTCGTATTTTTATTGTCAGGCTGCAATTCAACTAAGAAAGAAGAAGCAGAACCATCGAGAAGTGTTTCTTTAGCACCAGAAACCTCGTCAAGTCAAATATCTGAATCAACCGTATCATCAGCGTCGCAAAGCAGCAGTACGACTGAATCTAGTAGTAAGGCTCAACTTACTGATGCTCAGAAAGGACGAATGAATCAGGCGTTTCTTGATTGGGCGGGGGGACGTGCTGTAATAGGAAATATGGCGGTTAGTTATTGGTTTTTTGATCATGGAGCGGCAGGACGTGGTGATTGGTATGCCAATACCCCAGATGGTCAGGTGCAAGTTCAGAATAATGGCGTGCCAGGGGAAAATGCATTTCCTATTCATGCTATCGGCGGATGCGTCTTTTATACATCAAAAGACGGGAGCGTTGGTAAGCAAGAGCTTATGGCAGGATCATTTGCGGCAAATTATTCTGTAAAAATGGATTATAGTAAACCTGTCAGTAAGTATTTATTAGGCGATAATGGTGTTGTTTATGAATTGAAAACAGGAAACGGTGAGCCTGTGAGTACGAACACAGGGTTTGGCGAATACGCGGATGATGGAAGCTTAGGAAGCTACACACCGACTAAAAGTTTTCAAATTTCTGAGGATCAGGCAGCGCAGGAAAAGCTTAGAGAGCTGATGTATTCGTATTGATTCTTTTTGGTTTTTGGTTAAGATTAATTAGAACGTGACCGTACAATCTGTTATAGGATTTGTACGGTTTTTTGTCGTTCAAAGTAAGTAGACAATTTTGTAAAAAAAGCTCAAAAGTGTTAAAATAGAACAAATGTTCGTTTTTAGGAGGGGATTGAATGAGACAAGGATCAATTTTTGAAAAGTCCAGAGAAAAGAGTGAACCATTAGCGACACGCGTTCGTCCTGAAACGCTAGACGATTTTGTGGGACAAACACATTTACTAGGTAAAGGGAAGCTGTTGCGGGAAATCATTGAAAATGATCGCGTCTCGTCAATGATTTTTTGGGGACCGCCAGGAGTAGGCAAGACAACATTGGCCCGTATCATCGCAAATCAAACAAAATCTGAATTTATCAATTTCAGTGCGGTCACTAGCGGAATCAAAGAAATAAAAACGGTCATGAAAGATGCGGAGCATAATCGGACTTTTGGTACGAAAACGATCGTCTTTGTGGATGAAATCCATCGCTTTAACAAGGCGCAGCAGGATGCTTTCTTACCTTACGTTGAAAATGGCAGTATCATTCTGATTGGCGCCACTACAGAGAATCCATCCTTTGAGATTAATTCGGCATTGCTGTCGCGTAGTAAGGTATTTGTTTTAAATCAATTGGAAAGTGAAGATATTTTACAACTGTTGAAGCAGGCAATCGATAGTCCAAAGGGTTTTCCAAAACTAAAAATTGAACTGGACGATCAGGTACTTGATTCCATCGCGAAATACGCCAATGGTGATGCTAGAGTAGCGCTGAATACACTGGAAATGGCTGTTCTAAACGGAGAGAAAAAAGCGGATACGGTCACATTGAAGGAAGACAAGCTGCTAGATTTAATTGAGCGAAAATCATTTCTTTATGATAAAAAAGGCGAAGAGCACTACAATACAATCTCAGCTTTGCACAAATCAATGCGTAATAGTGATGTTGATGCAGCGATCTATTGGCTGGCTCGGATGGTAGAATCAGGCGAAGATCCATTGTTCATCGCCAGAAGACTGGTTCGATTTGCTAGTGAAGACATTGGTTTAGCAGATATTCGAGCATTAGAATTAGCGAATACAGTCTTTCAATCCTGCCAGTTCATCGGTTTGCCCGAGTGCAATGTCCACTTAACGCAAGCGGTGATCTATTTATCCTTGGCGCCCAAGTCAAATGCGGTGGATGCAGCCTATCAAAGGGCAAAAAAGGATGTCTACGAAACCATGAACGAACCTGTTCCTTTAGTTATTCGCAATGCGCCTACTAAGCTGATGAGAGAACTGCATTATGGTAAGGATTACCAATATGCCCATTCTACTGAAGCTAAATTAACTTCGATGAAGACGATGCCACCCTCATTGGAAGGGCATCACTATTATTTACCAACGACACAGGGAAATGAGAAACGCTTCAAGGAACGAAAAGAAGCAATCGAAAAATGGCATTCAGAGCATGATGAGTAAAGAGAAAAACTTAAAGTGGAAACAACGTGCTACTTTTTGATTCTCGAAATAGGGAATCAGCAGTGTGGTGGGATTGATTTTAAATAATCCTGTCGCACTTTTTGTTTATAAAACAATAAAAATATCGCAAAAGAGATAAGTGCAGATCACTTAGATCAAATCTAATTAGTAAAGCCGGAAGCTGTAAAGCAATTTATTCATGCAAAAATTTTATCCTTTCCCTATAGTTAAAAAGCTGATCCCAACAATATCAAATAGTTGAGACCAGCTTTGTGTTTTTAATCGTCCATTTCTACTTCCAATACATTTCCTGACTGAGCATCAATTGAGACATCAGATTGTTGACCATTATTAACAATTTTTACATCCCAGTAGGTTTTTGATAATTCTCGTTCCAATGACCATTCTGTGATGTCGCCGTTGACTTCCTTTTTGGCGATGCTGTTGATTTGATCTAATGGCAATAGGTTTTTGAGATCAAGCTTTTCATTGTTTCGTTCGTTTCCATTCCGTTCATCCTCATCCAGCATTTCTTCTTCTTGATGTTGAAGCTCGCCAGTTTCTGTGAAGAAAAGTTTGTATTCCTTACTGTCATCCATTCCTTTTACCTCATAGACAAACTTATTCATTCGTGACTCAATTTCAATGCCGGTGATATCTGTATCTGGCTTATTTTTCTGGTAAAGAGCGATAATCTCATCTAGAGACATCTGCTTCGTTGCTGAATCAGTGTTTTTTGTTGAGCTAGAAGCAGTGGAGCTGTTCGTTTGTGTTGATTGACTTTCTTGGGCAACGCTCTGACTGCTCGACTCCTGTTGAGTACCGTTTTCAAGCTGAGCAGAATTGTCTCCACAGCCAGCAAGTAGTAATAGAGCAGAACCAGTAATTAGTAAAAGTAATCCTTTTGTTTTCATTTGTTTTCTTCCTTTCGCAATTCATCTTTTTATATCTTTTCTATACTTAAAGTATAACTGGCTGAGGGTACTGAAAATTCAAGATGGGATGAAAGCTTGATGAAGAAATCTTCATTTTAGTTAGGAAACTTCAAAGTAAAGCACGCGCCACTTGGTTGATGATCAGTGACTATGATGCTCCCATGATAAAGCTCCGTCAATTGCTTCACGATTGCCAGACCAATCCCAGTTCCGGGAATTTTACTAGAGCGGGAGCGATCGATGCGATAAAAGCGTTCAAAAACCTTTTCTTTTTCGCTATCAGGGATACGTTCTCCTGTATTGGCAATTTTTAAAGTGATTTCTTTTTCAGCTGCAGTGAGAGAGATAGTAATTTCTCCTTCATTTGGTGTATACTTAATGGCATTTTCAACTAAATTACGAATAATTTGATAAAATTGTTCAGAATTGCCGATTATGCTGGCTGTTTCATCTAAATCTAATTTCAATTTCTGAGGCATCAGTGTCGTGTATTCTTCAAGCGTAGTACGGATGAGTGCTGCTAAAAATAGCTGCTGCACTTCTCCTTGCTGTCTCTCGCGGTCAAGAATTAGCAGTTGATTGGCTAATAATTCCATTCGTTGAGATTCCTTATCAATAAAGGGTAACGATTTTTCTAAAACTTCAGGGTGCTCTTTCCTGCGTCGCTTGATAAGATTGACGTGACCTCGTATTGCAGCCAATGGTGTCTTCAACTCATGGGAAGCATCTGAGATAAATTGCCGCTCTCGCTGCATCAGCTGTTCCTGCTGGTGCAGCAGCCGGTTGAAGGAGCTTGCAAGATTATCTGCTTCTTTGGGTGAAAGAGGTATTGATAATCGTTCGTTTGTTTGCGGATGCTTAGACAAATTCAAGACCTCTTGATTCATCTTTACTAGCGGAGCACTGATTTTTTTTGCAAATCTAGCGACGAAAAAGATTCCTAGCAGTATGATCAGCATGGATATTTCTAAAGACCACAGAAAGAGAGTCGCTAGAATTTCAAAATTATCTTCCATACTGGTGAGTACTGCCACGCTGGTATTTTTTACATAAAATTGTTGAAACAAATAGGGCGTATCCTCATCCCATAGAACATCTGATAAAAAGGGGAGCTGTCTCAGCTGTTGAAAGCTGTCATAAAGCTGATAGGCATCGCTGGAATATACTGTGCTGCCTTTTTCTAGCGAAACACGGATAAAATACCTAGGATCATCTGCGGCGATATAAAGCTGCAGGGTATTTTTCCATTCCTGATTGGTCTGTGTTTCTACTTGAGACAGCGCATCCTTAATGGCTTCGGTTTCTTTCTTACTGGATTCATACAACTGCAGTGCAGTGACACTGAGGATTAGAAGATTGACTAGTAAGACTAATCCCAGCATGATCATACTAAAACGAGTAATCAGTTGATACTGCAGTGTTTTTCCTTGTTCTTTTCTATTTTTCATCATCAGCCCTCAAGACATAACCAACGCCTCGGACTGTTTGGATCAAGCGAGGGTGTTGGTCGTCATCTAATTTGTTACGCAGCGCTCGAACAAAAACGTCGACTGTATTGGTTTGACCAATATAATCATAGCCCCAGACCTCATTTAATAACTCATCTCTAGTAAAAACCTCCTCCGGCTTTTTCATTAGTTCATAAAGAAGGTCAAACTCCTTCTGTGTAAGCATAATAGTCTGGCCATCCCGTGTTACAGTTCTTTTCACCACATCCATGGTCAAGTCCTGATATTGGTTGATGATTGGCTCATTTTGTAAGGACTGTATCCGCTCCTCTCGTCGAAGAATCACACGAATGCGGGCCAACAATTCTTCGATATCAAAGGGCTTGGTGAGATAATCATCTACGCCAGCATCTAAGCCTGACACTTTGTCCACTACTTGATCTCTGGCAGTCATCATTAGGATAGGGACTTGACTACGTCGACGAATTTTTCGTGCAACAGTCAATCCATCTACCTTTGGCAGCATCCAATCCAGCAGCAGCAAATTGACCCTTTCTTCATTGACATCGAAAAGAGTCAACGCTTCTTGACCATCTGCGGCAATCAGTACCTCATAGTTTTCATATTTTAATTCTTCAGCGATAAAGCTGACTAAACTTTCTTCGTCTTCAACAATCAAAATTACTGGTTTTTTCATGCTTTTCTCCTTATCTAATGGGACAAATTTTCGTTAATAGGAAGATTGAACGAATACCTTTTTCTTTTAGAGTAGACGGCTTTTACGCGCAGGTCAATTATTTTATAATGAAGAAATTTTCATAAAGATGATAGGATGGATGGATTTTTATAGCGCACTTATGTAAGTAATTTAAAAGAAATCTATGCCAGTAAAAAGATAAATCAAGTCACTATAACTAAAACCAATCGTCATCCATAAAAAATGTCAATTGGCTAAAAGCGGCGAATAACAGGTATAGTTGTTTTAAATTAATCAGAAGTAAACAAAAACTGATAGGAGGAAATCAACATGACAAAAATTTACCAATCAATTTTGGACACGATCGGTGAGACGCCCATTGTAAAATTAAATCAACTTGTACCCGAAAACAGCGCAGAGGTCTATCTGAAGCTTGAGTTTTTTAATCCGGGCGGCAGCGTGAAGGATCGCATTGCATTGAATATGATTGTAGCAGCAGAAAAAGCTGGGGATTTGAAGCCAGGGGATACGATTATTGAACCAACTAGCGGAAATACAGGCGTTGGGTTAGCAATGGTTGGGGCAGCAAAAGGCTATCCCGTTATAATTGTGATGCCTGATACGATGAGCATTGAGCGTCGAAAGCTAATTCAAGCCTACGGTGCGACATTGATTTTGACTCCCGGAGCTGAAGGAATGAAAGGTGCTATCGCTAAAGCGCAAGAATTAGCTAGTCAGGACGGGTATTTTTTACCATTACAATTCAATAATGCAGCAAATTCAGCGGCTCATCGTGAAACGACTGCTAGGGAAATCCAAGAAGCTTTTGCTGATAGCGGTCTGGATGCCTTTGTTTCTGGAGTTGGAACGGGGGGAACAATTACTGGTGCAGGGCAAGAATTAAAGCGGACATTCCCGTCATTGAAGGTTTATGCAGTTGAGCCAGAGGAATCCTCAGTCTTAAAAGGTGGCGCCCATTCTCCTCATAAAATTCAAGGAATTGGAGCAGGGTTTGTGCCGGAGATATTAGATACAGAAATCTATGATCAGGTTCTTTCCGTTTCCAGCGAAAAAGCATTGGAAAGCGCTAGAGAGGTAGCCGCAAAAGAAGGGATTTTGGTTGGGATTTCGGCAGGAGCGGCTATCCATTCTGCTCTTCAGGTGGCTAAAGAGTTAGGAGCAGACAAAAAAGTTTTAGCCATCGTACCAGATAATGGAGAACGCTATTTATCGACTGTATTGTACGATTTTGACGATTAATGTATTCATTAAAAAAATAGTTTTAAAGCACGTATGCTCTCTTATGAACGAGGGTGCGTGTTTTTTTGTATGACTATTATAGGTTTTAAGTTGTTAAAAGCTGGGGAGAGAAATCACAAACAATAATTATTAAATTGTTCAGAAAAGTGTTATTAAAAAAATATTTTTCTTCATGGTTCCTACTTGTGGACTTAGGTCCAAAGAATCAAGGAAATATTGTAACGGGTTTCAAAAATTGTTAGTCTAAGGTCAAGAGATACGTATACTCAATAAAATGAATGGAGAGAAATGATGAAAAGTAAATTTTCTCAGACAATGCAGGACTTTTCTCGAGCAGTGATTGTTCCAGTTAAGTTTATGGCGGTAATGGGTTTGTTCTTGGCGGTTTCTGTTATTTTACAATTAGAATTCATGCCGAGCATCGTCCAGACTTTTGGCGGATTGATCAAAACGATGATGGACAGCATGTTAAATAATTTGGCACTGATCTTCTGTGTGGGAATTACAGCATCCTTAGCGAAAAAGAAAAAGGTCGAGGCCGCTCTTATTTCATTAATCGCATTTTTATTCTTTTTGGCTGCCAATAATGCTTGGCTGACATTGACTGATCAATTAGCTGAAGCTGGTGAAATGGGGCTGTTCGGAACAGGACAAGCGGTGGTTTTAGGTTTTCAAGTAGTAGACATGAATGTCTTTTTAGGGATGCTAGTCGGCTGTCTTGTTGCTTTTATCCATAATCGTTTTTCTGATAAGGAGTTTGTGGATTTTTTAAGTATTTATGGTGGTTCGCGTTTTTCCTTCATGATTTTGATTCCGGTCATTTTAATAACTGCGATCGGTATGAGCTATATTTGGCCAGTAGTGAATAATTGGATTTCGTCATTATCTGGATTTATTTTGACCACTGGACTATTAGGAGTCTTCATTTATGCGTTCGGCAATCGTTTCTTGATTCCGACTGGCTTGCATCATCTGCTGTGGATGCCGTTTTGCTTCACTGCGTTAGGTGGAACCGCTGAAATTGGGGGACAGGTTTACAATGGTGCGGCCAATATATTCTATGCGGAAATGGCAAATGCCGGATCTATTACTAGCTTGGATCCATCTTTACGTTTTGCAACCTTTGGCTTTGTTAAAATATTCGGTTCGATTGCTGTTTCATTGGCACTGATTCATTGCGCGAAAAAGCAGCGTAAGGAAGAAGTAAAGGGAATGATTTTACCTTCGATGTTTGTTGCCGCGGTGGCTGGGATTACCGAGCCTTTGGACTTCTCTTTCCTATTTGCCTCTCCATTGCTATGGCTAGTTCATAGCTTATTGACCGCTATTTCAGAGACAATTCTTTGGGGGATTGGGGCTAGAACGTACATGCTGTATGGATTAATTGATACATTCGTTTCTAACTCAGTCTTCAGTCCTTCTGTCACGAAATTCTATTTGGTGATCATTGTCGGAATTGTCATGTCAGTCATTTGGTATTTCATTTTTGTGCTTTTGATCAATAAATTAGACATCAAAACACCTGGTAGAGAAGATGATCCAGAAGAAATAGTTGTAGCAGATGCAGCAACTGGAGAACAGCTTGTCACTGCTAGTGCGAACGATTTTGATTTAGTTGTTGCTGGTTTAGGTGGAAAAGAAAATATTGAAAGTATTTCTAATTGCTTCACTAGATTGCGAGTGACCGTGAAAGACGAAGAGCTAGTAGATTCGGCTCAATTGGAAAAAATCTCTCAACAAAAAGGGGTCGTTTTAAATGGAACGAATGTCCAAGTCATCATAGGAATGGGTGTTCAAAGCTTCAAGGATGATATTTGCGAAAAATTAGGGATGAGCGAAGGATAAAAATTAAAAGTTTTTAGTTTGAAAGGAAGAGAAAGATGAAGTTGGAAAAACAGTCAGTTGTTATTGCTGGCGGAGGAAGCACGTATACCGCCGGAATCGTTATGATGCTTATTGAAAATCAGGATAAATTTCCTTTACGCAAGTTAAAATTTTACGATAACGATGAGGAGCGTCAAAATATTGTTGCGAAAGCCTGTGAAGTGATCGTTAAGGAGCGCGCGCCAGAAATTGAATTTTTGGCGACAACAGATCCCGAAGAAGCTTTTACCGATATTAATTTTGTGATGGCCCATATTCGAGTCGGCGGTTTGAAGATGCGTGAGCAGGATGAAAAAATCCCTTTAAAGTATGGGGTTCTTGGGCAAGAAACCTGCGGACCAGGTGGAATGGCGTATGGTATGCGCTCGATTCCTGGAGTGGTTGAATTGATTGATTATATGGAAAAATATTCGCCTGAGGCTTGGATGCTGAATTATTCAAATCCAGCGGCAATCGTAGCCGAAGCAACTCGGAGAATGCGTCCAAACGCGAAGATTATTAATATTTGTGATATGCCAGTGGCGATCAAAAAATCAATCGCAGATATTGTTGGTCTAGACAGTGAAAGTGAAATCGTCGATCGTTATTACGGCTTGAATCATTTCGGCTGGTGGACGGAAATGACGGACAAGCAGGGCAATGATCTAATGCCGAAATTAAAAGAGCACGTGGCAAAATTTGGCTACGCAGCAGCTGAAGATGAAGGAAATCCTTTATTAGAAGAAACTAGCTGGATGGATACTTTCCAAAAAGTAAAGGATGTTTATGCCGTGGATCCAAACACGGTTCCGAATACCTATTTGAAGTATTATCTATATCCTGACTATGTCGTGGCTCATGCCGACCCAAATTATACCCGAGTCAATGAAGTAATGGACAATCGGGAAAAAAATATTTTTGCAGAATGTGAACGTATCGCAGCGGCTCAAACCGCCGAGGACACCACGATCGAAGCGGGAGAACATGCGGAATTTATCGTACAATTAGCGGGAGCGTTGGCCTACAACACCTATGAACGAATGCTTCTAATCGTCAAAAATGAAGGGGCGATCGCTAACTTAGACGATGATGCAATGGTCGAAGTACCATGTATTGTCAGCAAGCGCGGCTATGAACCATTATGTATGGGAAAAATCCCGCATTTCCAAAAAGGAATGATCGAACAACAGGTAGCCGTCGAAAAATTAGTGGTGGATGCCTTTGAGGAAAAATCATATCAAAAATTATGGCAGGCGATGACACTTTCAAAAACCGTTCCTTCCGCTTCTGTTGCGAAACAGATTCTGGATGAAATGATCGAGGCCAATGGGGAGTGGTGGCCTGAATTAAAATAATTTCAGTAATAAAGCATTAGTGAGATGATCATTAATGCTTTTTTCTAGCTTGAATCTCTTGAGTAGGTTTTGTAAGGTAAAATAAAAGACAAGGAGGGCTAGCGATGCTTTTTTCTGATATTGTCAATCAACATTACGAAACACTTAATGAAGTGGATATCCAAATGGTTAAATACATCCATGCGCATCCCAAGGAAGTCACAACGATGGGAACCAATGATTTTGCGAAGGTTTGTCATTCATCAAAATCCTCCGTGATTCGCTTTACCCAAAAGCTGGGCTTTACTGGATTTAGTGAGCTGCGTAATTTTTTGAAATGGCAAAACAATCCAAATGATATTGGAAAAGATGCTGCCTTTAAAAGAAGAATTTTTTCAGATGCCCAACGAACAATCCGATATCTTGAAGAGAATAACTGGGAAAAAATCTATCAGGCTTTGGAGAATAGTCGTAATGTCTACTTGCTGGGAACAGGAGTCACGCAACAAAATCAAGCAGCTGAGCTACAACGACTCTTGCTGTTGATTGGCAAGCCGGCCCAAATGATTCCTGCCTCTTCACAATCCAATGAGTTCAAACGAATCATGGAAAACATTACCGAAAACGACCTGATTTTTGTCCTATCACTATCTGGAGAAAACCAGCACCTTTTTAATGTACTGAATGTCCTTTCCACCTATCATTCTACGATCGTTTCCATCACAAATATGCAAAATAATCTTTTGTCTGGCAGAGCAGATTATTCGCTATATGCTTCTAGCAGCCGTAGTCCGAACCCCACCGATTGGTGGCTTCAAACCGCTTCTTCCTTTTTCCTATTGATCGAAGCCTTTGCGTTTGGTTATGTTGATTATTGCCGCAGTAAAGAAGATTAGTAATTAACTGAACATGAAAACCATTTCTAACAGATTATCCAGATATTGTTTGATTATCTGATTGCAAAACTATTTTAAAATTTTCATAACAGGGAAAAGGTGAACGCTTGTATTCCTATCGCTTTGATAGTCTACGAGCGTTCACTTTTTTCTTACTTAAAGCTCCTCAATGTTGATAACGTTATTAAATGAATGGGGTGCTGGTAGTAGAAGTTGATAGGCATACTTGCTTCCGATGTAATAGGTTTCTTCAAATTGGGCGGGACGTCCGTCACTTAATGTGCTGTATAATGACAGCTTAAGACACGGATCTTGGCTGGATATTTCTAGAAACTTGGCATTCTTTTCATTCAAATAACCAACCTCAAACTCTTGAGTAGCATTACCTAATTTGAAATCGTATTTGTTTTCTAATAGATCATAGAGGGATTCGTGTTCCATATCCTCAAGCGTCGTCCAATAAAAAATTTCAGGCATTAAATAAGCGATACTCAGACACAATAATTTGCCATCGACGATTCGCAATCGCTTCAACAGAATTACATTTTTATCTGAAGGCAGATTGAAAAAATTCGCCATCTTCACTGGCATAGTAACACTTGTAGTTTCTAGTACCCTAGTTTCTAACTTGAGCTTTTTTTCCTTCATTCTTTTTGTAAAGCTTGAAAGTTGAGATACACCTTCAGATAGCTGTTTTCCTTTGACGAAGGTCCCTTTACCTTGGATACGATAGAGATAATCTTCAGCGACTAATTCATTGATCGCTCTAGTTACAGTGATTCGGCTGACATTGTATTTTTTGCACAATTTAGCCTCAGATAAAATCTTATCATCAGTATTCAGTTGTTTTGTCTTGATCGCTTGTACAATGTCATTTTTGATCAGGGCATATTTAAAGGGTTGTGTCTTTTCCATCTAACCACCTACATCCGTTTTAGTATTAGATATAAGTCAACTTATTAAGTTGACATATCATTGTTAAGCTTATCATAGCAGATTGACTGTCTTCTAACAACGTGTTACGCTTTTTATATGGTATATCAACATGTCAACTTTGAAAGGGTGAGTATCATTTTAACTAAGAATGTTGTGATTAACGGAGTGGAGGATGTCCGTTTAATTGAAGAAACTGTCGATCCGAAGGCTGTTTCAGCGAAGGAATGCCTAATCGAAAGTGAAGTTTCGTTGATTAGTGCGGGAACAGAATTGTCACGAGTTTTTGGACTGAAGAAGGGAGCAGTTTATCCAGTTCGTCCAGGATATTGCTCAGTTGGGAAAATTCTGGCGATTGGAAACGATTTAGCAGGCTTTAATGTAGGTGACAGAGTCCTTTTTAATGGACCGCATAGTAGTTTGCAGTTCTATGATCCAAGTAAAAGTGATGGAGGAGTTCTTTTCAAGTTACGAGAGGAAACTAGCTCAATCGAAGGCTCTTTTCTGATGATGTGTTGGATCGCAATGAACGGGATTTTACCAGCAGATGTCAAGTTGGGAGATACTGTTGCGATTTTGGGTATGGGAACTTTAGGCTTGATTCTATCGATTTATTATCAGCAAATGGGTGTTGAGGTGATTGCTTTGGAACCTATTACCGATCGTGCAGAATTGGCAAAATCTATTGGAGTTAACCATGTAATTAATTGTGCGCCAAATGATCAATATGAGTCAGTCATGGAGATTACTGAGAAGAAGGGTGTGGATATTGTTGTTGATGCGACCGGTTTATCAGAGAGTATTGAGACAGCTATTAAGATTGCAGGCAAATATGGACAAGTAATCTTGATGGGCTCTCCGCGGACCGACTATACAACGAATGTTACAAATTCCTTTAACGCGATTCATACCAAAATGTTAACGGTGATCGGGGCATTTAATCGCAGGTACCCTTATCAAGAAAAAGAAGGCTCGAGACTCTCTATCCACAGAAGCTTAAAATATATTGAATCCCTATTAAACAAAAAAATCATTGATGTCGATCGTTTTATCAGCCATGTGATCGCTCCCACCGAAGAAAATCTGATGGAAGCATATGACGGATTGATGAATAAGAAAAATGAGTATACAGGGGTTATTATTGATTGGAATAAAAAGGAGGATTTAGCGTGAAATTTGGTGTAATTGGAACGAACTTTGTGACAGACTTTTTTATGGCGGGCGCTGCTCAAGTAGCGGAATGTGAAGTTGTCGCGGTGTGCGGAACCTCGTTAGAAAAAGCGAAAGGTTTTGGCGAAAAATATGGAATTCCCCATGCTTTTAATTCTTATCAGGAGATGTCTGAATCTCAGTTGATCGAGGCAGTCTATATCGCTGTCCCTAACAGTTTGCATCACCCGATCACGACTTATTTTTTAGAAAAAGGTATTCCAACTTTTTGTGAAAAACCTTTAGCTGCCAACCATGAACAAGTAAAAGAGCTGATTGATTGTGCGAAAAAAAATCACACCTATTTACAAGAAGGATTAATCCCATTATACAATCCTAATTTTCAAATTTTGCGTGACAATCTGAACCTAGTCGGAAGGATTCGCCAAGTAAACTTGAATTTTTCTAAGTATTCCTCTAGATACGATGCATATTTAAGCGGTGAAAACCCTACAACATTCAGAAATGAGTTAGCGAATGGGGCCACGATGGATTTAGGCGTATATGTCGTCGCTGATTGTGTGGGACTATTCGGCAAGCCCAATAAAATTCTCAGTACAGCTTCATTACTGGATACAGGTGCAGATGTTGCAGGCTCCAGTATTCTAAGCTACGATGATTTTAATGTGACTCTTAACTATTCGAAAGCCAGTGATACAGTCAACACTTGTGAAATTTGCGGAGAACTGGGTCAGCTATTGATTGATCAGCCAAGTCAGCCGCAAAGAATCAGTTTCATTGAAAGAAAAACCGGCAAACGCACAGAACTAGGCATTGCACCAAAAGAGAATTTCTCTTACGAAATTGCTGAAATGATCAATCAAATCAAGAAGAATGAAATCGAATCAACAAAAGTTCCTTTTGATGTGAGCTTGGCTATCCATGAGACGCTGACTGAAATGAGAAGACAATCGGGAATTGTTTTTCCGATGGATAAATTTTAGAAAATTAAACCTCATCGTTCATGTGTGACTTTACTTACAAATAAAAAACAAAGAAATCCGAAAGGTCATGGTTATTAATATTGATAGCCATGATCTTTCGGTTTTCCTTTTAAGTTATTTTATGCTATAAAAATGTTCAGGCTTTGATGTACCTTCAGCATTGGGTTTAGTTGTTGACATTTGAAAGCTGAGTTCATCGTCAGAAAGTAAGATCACACTATATTGTGTTTCTTCACTATTCATGGGTGACAGAAGCCAACGTTTTCTTGCAGGTTGTTGACTTGAAACACTTGCGTTAACTTTTCTGTTCTCAGTAGGAAATGAAATCGTGATAATTTGCTTATGCTCACTGAACGTTAGTTTATTGGCCGCGTCTGCCGTTTTCCATTCGCCAGAAAAGGTATTCAAAAAAGCTTGATTATCAGTAATCTGCTGATCGGATATGTTGTTTTTTTGCATTACATTATTCAATTCTCTCACTGGAAAACAGATGATAAAAGAAATGAAAAATAACGATAAAAGAAATAATAGTTTACCTTTATAAGAGTTCATTTTCCCTCCAAAATGTTTGCCAAGCTGTTTAAGCGAAAAATGGGAAGATAGGTTTGCTTACTTTAAATAGTATAACACGAAAAAGCTTTCGCTTATTCGGGATGTTGGTCGGAGATAAACAGAAAAGTGAGGGTGTCTCGTAGATTATTATTTGCAAATATAGCGTACACTAATTTGATAAAAATTCTAGATTATATTTAGTATTAGATGCAGTAATTTTTGACTTTGGAGGATTAAAACCAAGATAGAATATCAATGAAGGGGAAATAAAATAACAGATTTTCTTTTAGATAACATCTGAAAGTGAAGAGAAATCCTTCTTTGCTAAAAAATAACAAAATAAGCTGGTTGTCTCTTGGTGAATAGCTAATTTTATTCAAAATTATTATAAGAAATAAATAAAAAAGTTTAAGGTAAATTCCATTGATATTAACACTTTTTTTCACAATTTGTGGTTATCTCGTTAGATACCAGGTCAGAAATTACCTTGACAACTATAACAGAACACCTCATAATTTTTGGAGAATTATCGGGAGGTGAAATGATGGTGACGAGAATAGATACGAAGAAACTGCATAGTATTGGTGAAGCGGCTGAGATTTGTCATGTTTCTAGAAAGACATTACGCTTTTATGAAGAGCTAGGATTGCTTGTTCCTGACCATGTAAGTCCTAAAAATGGTTATCGCTATTACAGCGAAGATACAGTTATGCTGATTCCAGTTTTGAAGTATTATAAGCAAATAGGGTTTCGTTTACAGGAAATGACAAAAGTTTCGAATACAACGGATTATTTCTACCACCAAAGGAACTTTCTTAGTAAGCTTGATGAGCTCAAAAAGGAAGAGGAGCGAATTCAGAATTGTCATGAATCGGTTTCTGATTGGGTAGGGCTTTTAAATGAAGGCACAATGGCGATAGAAAATAACATTACCAGTATCAGCCTGAAGTACATCGATCGCGATCAGTATTATTTTTTAGAACAGGGTTTTGAATACGATTACAAAAAATCCATCATCAATATTGAATGGACAAACTTATTGGAAACTACAGAAAGTGAGATTACCGGACCTGTCATCTTGGGTTTTGCGGATTATAAAGCAAAAGCTCAAGGAATGATTAATCAGGCAACGGTCACTCAAAAGCCTGTACGAAACAGCAAGTTACTATTACCGAGGCAAGCATTTGGCGGACAAATGTTTGTTTGCATGTATCATTTTGGGGATCAAAAAGACAGTGCTGATAAGTATCCGTTATTGGAAAAATGGGCGAAAGAACATAATTATGAGATTGGACCAAATTGTTATGAGCGCTATGTCATAGATTATTGGTCTACACAAGATACAAATAAATTTGTCACCGAAATTATGATACCTGCTACGAAATTGTAGCATGATAGAGCTAAGCCACTTAAGTCGCTTAGCTTTTTTTTGTGCAAAAATGAAAATGATAATGTAATTATTCTGAAAAATGTGTAAGAGAAATGATCCTTGTCTTTAAGGGGAAGGTTTGAAAAAGGAAAGATTTTCGTTGTTAAAAAGGCATTTATTCTTTCATCATCAATAATTGAAAAATTTTCTTACCTTGTCATTCTAACAATTTTCACTTGTTTCGAGGTAAAAAAATGTGATAGTTCTTTTTATTTTCGTTCAATTTTTTTAAATTCTGTATTAATCTGAGAGAAAATAGCAGCGGCACTTCTATGAAATTATTTTAATTTAAAAGAGATATTACTTAAATAGAATCAAGTGATTAAAAGATTTTATTCTGAAGATTCTCGATTAATACAGTTAATTGAGAATTGAAACTGTTTTATAACAATACAATTGTGTTATACTTCACAAATTTTTAAAAATTTGGGGTTGACTCCTACCGTAAGGGAACAATCTACAGTGAAAATGCATAAAAAATGTATGCGATTCAATCGCGAAAAGGAGGAACAATAGTGAAGTACGATGCATTAGGAATGGTAGAAACAAAGGGTCTAGTAGGATCAATCGAAGCAGCCGACGCAATGGTGAAAGCCGCAAATGTTTCCTTGATCGGAAAAGAGCTCGTTGGCGGTGGAATCGTCACTGTAATGGTACGTGGGGATGTTGGTGCAGTAAAAGCAGCTACCGATGCTGGAGCAGCAGCAGCTCAACGAGTGGGTGAACTATTATCTGTGCATGTCATTCCGCGTCCGCATGGTGAAGTAGAAACTATTCTCCCACATACAACGAATGAGTAAGGGGAATCAGTATGAATAGTGAAAAGAGTGTCATGCAAACAACGGTTTCTGCAGAATCGAAAATGAAAGCGGTTGGGAAAAAATTTCGAATCGCTGGACTCGGAAATGGTTTGTTTTCTGGGTTGACTTATGGGATTTATTCAACTTTGGTTATGGTGGCTAGCGGATATGATCCTTTAGTCAGTGCAGCGGGGTTCTTAGCAGCTCCTTTTGTTAGCTCGGGCTTAAACGATTTATTTGCTGGGATCTGGTTATTATTTTATAACGCAAAACATGGACGATTGAAGGAATTATCGCGGACATTGAAGACAAAACCTGGACAAATGCTGGTAGTTGGCTTTCTTCTAGGTGGTCCTGTGGCCAATGGAGCCTACCTGATCGGTTTAGCAATGGCAGGAGCTTACGCAATTCCAATCTCGGCAACGTGTAGTCTATTCGGTTCTTTATTTGCTTGGATTTTCTTAAAGCAACGCCCTACAAAGCGTGTTGTTTTTGGGATGTTGCTATGTGTTGCAGGAGCAATCGTCATCAACTGGGCAAAACCTGAGGGGGCACCGAATTTTACACTAGGAATTATTTGTGCATTGATTGCAGCAGTTTGCTGGGGGCTTGAAGGTGTCTTTTCAAGTTTCGGCGGGGCAATGATTGATACCGATGTTGCAGTGAACTTACGCGAGTTAATTTCTGGCTTAGTTGTCTTGATTTTGATTGTACCGCTTGTTGGCGGATTGAAACTGCTTGGTGGAACATTGACAGCAGGTATTCCGATTCTGTGGCTGGTTTTATCTGGATTAAGTGCTGCGGCATCATTTGTTTGTTGGTATAAAGCCAACTCAATGGTGGGTTGTGCAATCGGGATGTCTCTAAACGTGACCTACGCTTTCTGGGGCGTATTATTCTGCGTTCTGTTCTTAGGTCAAACCCTGACACCAACAATTGTTATTGGTTCAATTGTAATCGTATTAGGAGCCATCATTGTAACGATGAATCCTTTAGATTTATTCAGAAAAGGAGATGCATAGAATGGCGCTACCAACCAGAATGGCTGTTTTGAACTACATGTTTGATCATAACGAAGTAGATGTAAAAGAAGTCATGTCCGCTTTGAAAAAGGATTATGGCAGTGAAAAACAGTTCAACGATAAAATGTATCTCGATCATTTGTTGGCCCTTGAAGCAAATGGTTTATGTGAAATGACGAGTTACGATTTGGATAAGAATAGTGAATTAGTGATGCGCTATATGATCACGGAAGATGGGCGGCAAACTGTTTCTAAGTATGTAGATGCTGCTTATCGCAAAAGCTAAGGAGGTCTGTTAGTGAGATACAGAGGTGAAGAAGCACTAGGATTGGTCGAGACAGTCGGACTGGTTCCAGCATTAAAAGCTTGTGATGAAATGCTAAAGGCGGCCAATGTTGAGCTGATCTCGTATGAAAATATTGGATCAACACTGGTGACGATCATGATCAAAGGAGATGTTGCAGCTGTCGAAGCTTCTGTGGCTGCAGGAGCTAAGGCAGCAGAAGGAATCGGTACTCTGACCGCACAAAATGTTATGCCCAGGCCAATTCGGGCTGTAGGTGACATTGTTTCTGTTCATGATATTGACCAGTAGTTTAGGAGGGACAAAATGGAAAGATACGAAGCGATCGGGGCAATCGAAACATTTGGATTAGTTTTTATTTTGGAAGCAGCTGATGCTATGTGTAAAGCGGCAGACGTTGAGTTGGTCGGTTATGAAAATGTGGCCTCTGGTTACATTTCCGTCATCGTAAGAGGAGATGTTGCAGCATGTAAGACAGCTGTTGAAACAGGTATTGCGGCAGTTGAAGAAATGGGTGCGGAGGTATACAGCTCTGTTGTGATACCAAGTCCGCATATTGATTTAGGAAAGATCATTGATCGGTATTCGTTGGAGCAATTACTACCAGCATAAGGGAGTGGAAGTCATGCAGTTTGTGGATAAAGATCTAAAATCGATCCAAGAAGCCCGCATCTTGGTTGAATCCGCTCGCGATGCACATTTTTTACTACGGGAATATGACCAAGAAACACTTGATCGCATGATTCAACGAATGATCACTGAGGTGCAACAGCTATTGTCAGAGCTAGCAGCTTTCGAAGTATCAGTTACGGGAAAAGGCAATGAACAAGATAAGACACAGCTATACCAAAGCTTTTTAGCTCAGTTTAATGATTCGTTGCAAGAGCAGGTGATCGGTGTTTTGAATACTAATGGAGCTCCCTTGAGTAAAATCGGGATACCATTTGGTGTTGTTGCAGTTATTTTACCAGCAGAAAATATTGTTTTAAATGCGCTATTTGCTACGTTAAGCGCCTTAAAAGCAGGAAATACAGTGATTTTGATTCCGCCGAATAAAACGGAAGAGGCAGCGGCTAAATTAGTCGAAATTCTTAATCAGGCTAATTCTGGCTTGCCAAAATCCAGTTTCAGCTATATGGAAAATACTACAATCGAAGGAGTCAAAGCATTAATAGAGCAAGAATCTGTCGATTTAGTGATTAATATCGGAATGGCGGATTATTTTGATTTACGGGCGTATCCTAAACCGATTATCTATGGTGGCTGTGGTTCAGTGCCGGTTTTTGTCGAGCGAACAGCCGATGTCAGCCAGGCTACTCAAGCGATTGTTTCTAGTCGTGCTTTTGATAATGGCTTATTGCCCTCAGCAGAGCAATTTGTTATTGCTGAAAGTGTGATTGCAAAGGAAGTAAAAGAGCAGATGATCGAGGCTGGTGCTCATTTCATGAGTGTTGCGGAAGAAAAACAGCTTTTGACTAAATTATTTTTAAGCAATGAAATAAATCCCAGCATCGTCGGAAAAGATGCACAAACGATTGCTGGAATCGCTGGATTTACTGTGTCAGAGAAGACGAAGGTCTTAGTATCGGAGCAACCGTATATTTTTGACGAGAATCCCTTTACCACAGCACTAAAATGTCCGATCCTAACCTTTTATTTAGAGTCTGATTGGATTCATGCCTGTGATAAATGTATTCAGTTGTTAAAGGAAAAGCGTAACGGACATACGTTAGCGATCCATTCGAATAATCAATGTATTATCAAAGAATTCGCTTTGAAGAAACCTGTTGGCCGCATGATTGTAAATGCAGGAGCAAGTTTAGCGGGAATTGGAATCGATTCCAGTTTACCAGTCTCGCTGATTTTGGGTGGAATGACAACGGGACGCGGGTTCAAAGCCAAGAATATTACAGCAAAGGATTTAACCTATGTTCGTGAAATTGGCTACACGTCGGTTAAGGAGCCGAGTAAAGGAGTTAACAAGCGAGTTTCAGATGAACAATTACTTATTGAGAAATTTTTACAAAAAATAATTGAGCAGTAAAGTGAGGGAAACAGATGGACATCAAAGAATTTTCAGCAAAATTAGCTGAAGCGACAAAAGAATTAAGCTCAGAAGAAAGACAGGCCTTGATGAAAATGTTTGCTTCTGTTTCAGACGAGGTCAAAAAGGACGACGTCGTAACAGAAATACTGGTCTCAGATGAGGGAACAGAGATTCCTAATGGAATTACGAAACGTTTGCAGGCATTGAAAGACAACTATTTAGAGCAAGTACCGTCAATTACTACTTATCGTGCCCGAGCGATTACAAAAATTGCCAAGGAAAATCCAGGCATGCCAAAGATTGTTTTGCGGGCAAAATGCTTCCGTTATTGCTGTGAAACAGCGCCGCTGGTGATACAAGATCACGAACTGATTGTTGGCGCACCCAACGGCAAGCCGCGTGCAGGCGCATTCTCTCCAGATATCGCATGGCGCTGGATGGAGGATGAGATCGATACAATCGGCAGCCGTCCACAGGACCCGTTCTACATTTCTGATGAAGACAAAAAAATCATGCGTGAAGAGCTTTTCCCATTCTGGAAAGGCAAATCTGTCGATGAATATTGTGAGGATCAATACCGTGAAGCAGGTGTTTGGGAATTATCTGGTGAATCTTTCGTTTCCGATTGTTCGTATCACGCACTAAATGGCGGCGGCGATTCCAATCCTGGGTATGATGTCATTTTGATGAAAAAAGGCATGATCGATATTCAGAATGAAGCCAAGGCGCATCTGGAAGAATTAGATTATGAAAATCCTGAGGATATTGAAAAAATCTATTTCTATAAATCAATCATTGATACAACTGAAGGCGTCATGATTTATGCTCGTCGGATGGCGGATTATGCTGCGGAGCTGGCGGCGAAGGAAACCAATCCAAAACGAAAGGCCGAGCTTTTGAAAATCTCTGAAGTGAACCGTAAAGTCCCTGCCCATAAACCGGATACCTTCTGGGAAGCGATTCAAGCCGTTTGGACAATTGAATCATTGTTAGTCGTTGAAGAAAACCAAACAGGGATGTCAATTGGACGTGTGGATCAATACATGTATCCATACTTTAAGGCTGACCTAGAAGAAGGTCGGATGAATGAATTCCAAGCCTTTGAATTAGCTGGCTGTATGTTGATTAAGATGTCTGAAATGATGTGGATCACTAGTGAAGGCGGTTCGAAATTCTTCGCTGGCTATCAGCCGTTTGTAAACATGTGTGTCGGCGGGGTGACTCGTCAAGGGCGCGATGCTACCAATGAATTGACCTATTTATTGATGGATGCTGTTCGTCATGTCAAGGTGTATCAACCTTCGCTTGCCTGCCGCATTCACAACCACTCACCAAGAGAATATCTGAAAAAAATCGTGGATGTTGTTAGAGCCGGTATGGGTTTTCCTGCTTGTCATTTTGATGATACACACATCAAGATGATGCTGGCAAAGGGTGTCTCAATTGAAGATGCGAGGGATTATTGTTTGATGGGTTGTGTGGAGCCGCAAAAATCAGGTCGTTTGTATCAATGGACCTCTACTGCCTATACGCAATGGCCGATTTGTATTGAACTAGTCTTGAATCATGGCGTTCCTCTGTGGTACGGCAAGCAGGTTTGCCCAGATATGGGTGATTTGTCTCGCTTCAAGACCTACGAAGAGTTTGAGGCAGCGGTTAAGGAAGAAATCAAATACATTACGAAATGGACAGATGTAGCTACCGTTATTTCCCAACGTGTTCATCGTGATCTAGCGCCAAAACCATTGATGTCAATCATGTACGAGGGCTGTATGGAGAACGGAAAAGACGTTTCTTCTGGTGGTGCAATGTACAATTTTGGACCGGGTGTTGTTTGGTCTGGCCTAGCAACTTATGCTGATTCAATGGCCGCAATTAAGAAACTGGTCTTTGATGAGAAAAAATACACATTGCAGGAATTGAATGAAGGATTAAAAGCTGATTTTGCGAATAATGATCGTATGAGAACGGATTGTTTGAACGCGCCGAAATATGGAAATGACGATGATTATGCCGATTTGATCGCGGCAGATCTGATCAACTTTACTGAAGCTGAGCACCGTAAGTATAAAACATTGTATTCAGTGTTGAGTCACGGAACCTTGTCAATTTCCAATAATACACCGTTTGGACAAATGACTGGAGCTTCTGCGAATGGACGTAAAGCTTGGACTCCGCTATCTGATGGAATCAGCCCAACGCAAGGCGCCGATTTCAAAGGACCGACTGCAATTATCAAATCAATCTCGAAAATGTCCAACGACAGCATGAACATCGGGATGGTGCATAACTTTAAGATCATGTCTGGTTTATTGGATACACCAGAGGGTGAAGAAAGTCTGATTACGTTGCTTAAAACGGCTTGTCATTTAGGTAATGGAGAAATGCAGTTTAACTATTTAGACAACAATACCTTAATTGAAGCACAAAAACATCCAGAGCAATACCGCGATTTGATTGTTCGGGTAGCTGGTTACAGTGCTTTCTTCGTAGAGCTATGTAAGGATGTTCAGGATGAGATTATCTCACGAACAATGCTGACAAAAATTTAAAAAATAAGCTGGAGCTTGGAATGGATGGTAAATGTGAAAGAGGAACGGATAGAACGGCAAGCGATGATTTTCAATGTACAAAAATACAGCCTGTATGACGGTCCTGGGATCAGAACTATCGTCTTCTTCAAGGGATGTCCATTGCGCTGTCAGTGGTGCGCCAATCCAGAAGGGATCAAGCGTCGGTTTGAAGTCATGTTTAAGGAAAGTGTTTGTACGAATTGTGGTGCATGTGTGGATGCCTGTCCTTTAGGTATCCACTACATTGATGAACATGGGAAACATCAGGTGCGACGCGATATTTCCTGTAATGGCTGTCAAGAATGTGTAAATGCCTGTCCCATGAAAGCACTCAATATCACAGGTTCCATTATGACGATCTCAGAATTAATGGAAGTGATTCATGAAGATGATGCCTTTTATGAAATGTCTGGTGGCGGGGTAACCTTTAGCGGTGGGGAATGTACCGCGCAGCCTGAAGCAGCGTTGGCGCTTTTAAAAGCATGCAAAGCGGATGGATTAAATACTGCGATTGAAACCTGCGGCCATAGTCACATGAATAAACTGCTAGAAATGGCTGATTATATCGATCTCTTTCTATACGACATGAAGCACATGGACCCTGTGCGCCACAATGAATTAACCGGTATCAGCAATGAGAAAATCCTAACTAATTTAAAGGAATTGTTGGTACAGGGCTATAAGGTTCAGATCAGGATGCCGATGCTGAAGCTGATCAATGACAGTCATGAAGAAATCAAAGAAATCGTGGAGTTCCTGCTACCGTACAAAGATTTGCCGAATTTTAAAGGGATCGATTTACTGCCTTACCACAAATTGGGTGTCAACAAATACGGACAATTAGGCATGGAATATCCGGTAGAAGGCGATCCGAGCTTATCCGATGCTGATTTGGATCAGATTGAGTCTTGGATTGCTGAGTATGATTTTCCAGTACGAGTGGTGCGGCATTAAGGAGGCGGAACAATGTCAGAATTATTAGCTCAGCGAGTGATTGAAGAGTCTGTGCCTGGAAAACAGATTACGTTGGCGCATGTCATAGCAGCACCCATCGCGAGTGTTTATCAATCATTAGGAATCGACGCAGCAGGAGCGATTGGTATCTTGACCTTGTCTCCTTTTGAAACTGCAATGATCGCAGCAGATACAGCAGCGAAAGTAGCAGATGTTGAAATTGGATTTCTAGATCGCTTTACTGGTTCGGTGGTTATTACAGGAGATGTCGAAAGTGTTGAAACAAGCTTGACTGAAGTGCTGCGGGTTTTTAAAGAGGTATTGCACTTCAGCGTAGTGGATGTGACTCGAACGTGAGAATCCTTTTGGTTGGACCAAGAGAAAGCGGCAAGCTGAAAATCGCGAATTATCTGGAAAAAACAAACGCGCAACCATTAAAGAAAGTCGCCAATATCATGTATTATCGACGGACAATCCTTGTTCCAGACAGCTATTTGGAAAGTCCTTGGATGCATAAGCATGTGATTGCTTTACAGCAAACGGCGTCTTGTGGAATCTTTTTACAGCCAGTTACTGCAAAACGCCACAGCTATCCGCCAAATTTTGCGAAGGTTTTTCGAATTCCTATTTATGGAATCGTCACCTATCACAAATTTTATGAAGAGTCTGCCTTGCAGCAAGCCAAAGCGCAACTTCTGGCTTGTGGACTTGAGCAGGTTGATCTGGTACTTGACTTGGAAAAAGAAGAGCTACATCAAATAGAACAAATAATTTTAGGAAGGGGGCGAGAGAATGGGGAGTTTTAAAATGACAACAAAAATATATTCCGGCAGCAACGCCACAACTTATCTGAAAGATTGCCGATGCCAACGGGCTTTAGTTATTTGTGACCCTTTCATTGTTATAAGCGGGATGATAAATAAGGTCACGTCTATTTTGTCGGAAGCGAACAGCTCGTATCAAATTTTTTCTGAAATCGTTCCTGATCCTACGATTGAAGTAGTAACCAAAGGGGTTGCCTATGCGGCAGATTTTCAACCGGATACAATTATTGCTTTAGGTGGTGGTTCTGCCTTAGATACGGCAAAAGCGGTTCGACAAATCTATCAACAGGCAGGGATCGAATCAGCTGTGCAATTAATCTGTATACCAACAACGAGTGGTACTGGTAGTGAGGTCACATCTTTTGCGGTTATTTCCGATCCATCCGTTAATGGCAAATATGCTTTGGTGGATGATGCGATGATTCCTGATATTGCAATTTTAGATCCAGTTTTTACCCTAACGGTTCCTAGCAGTGTGACTGCGGATACCGGTATCGATGTTTTGACTCACACCTTAGAGGCATATGTTTCAACAAATGCCACAGACTTTACGGATGCTTGTGGGGAAAAAGCGATGAGGATTGTTTGGCAGGATCTAGCTAAGGCAGTGGCTGATGGTGAAGATGCACAACGGCGAGAGAGAGTTCATAACGCTTCATGTTTAGCGGGAATGGCCTTTAGCGAAGCCTCGTTAGGAATTTGCCACAGCTTGGCTCATGCGCTGGGGGGACGTTTTCATATTCCTCATGGTCGAGCTAATGCCATATTATTGCCACATGTTATTAGCTTTAATGCGGGAATTGAGAGCAATCAAGATCTGCCTGCTTTGAGTAAGTATGCTGAAGCGGCGAACTTGTTGGGAATATGCTCAACAACAGAAAGAACGACGGTCAATCTTTTGATTGCAGGTATCCAAAAATTAACCCGAAAACTCGATATTCCGAAGTTCGTAACAGATCTAGGAATTAATGAAGATGCGTTTATTGCTGCAATTCCAGAGATGGCAGAAGCAGCATTGAAGGACAAATGTACATTAACCAATCCGCGGCAGGTTACGGTGGCGGATCTGGCAGGTATTTACGCCAGAATTTGTCGAGGTGAGTGCTGATGCGTTTTATTACTGAGCAGGAATTACAGTTAAAAAATCGACAGAAATCAATAGAACGTTTTTTGTTAACAAAAAATGAGCGTTTAACTCCTGGAGCGAAACAGTTTTTGACGGATCATCAGATTCCGATTGTAACGCATGATGAAACGGATACTGCTGGAGGATCGTCCGATGAAATGATGAAAAATCTGGCTTTAGTGTCCAAGCATAAGACTTTTTTTCCGTTATTAGAAGTCGAACTGTGGGAAGCAGCGTTAGAGGCGAGAAATGTTTGTTCAGCTAGCTGTGAACGAATAACTGCTTTGACTCAACTTGTAAAAAAAATTGTAACGCAAAATCTTGAAGAGCTTCCTTGCAGTGAAAATGAAAAAGATCAACCGATTGAACTTTCTGAAATCAGCGAGGTTCAGATTTTTCAGCCTGGAGGTAAGATCGCTTTAAAATTGAGACGCGCAATCATCTATGCGAAAACGATTCAAACCTGTGTCACACTCAAACAACAAGCAGCTTTAGAGCAATTGATCTATTTAATTGCAAAAGAAATCGAACAGCTAGAAAAGCTTTAAAATGTTAAAACTTGGAGGAATCGCCTGTGATGACTATGAACGATATATCTGCCTGTGACCACTTAGTCGCAGAATTTGAAGCAGTGATAAACAAACCAAAGAAAAATTCAACACGTACACTTTATACCGGTGTCGATCTTGGGACAGCCTGTATCGTTTTAGCTGTTATGGATGAAAACTATCAACCAGTGGCAGGGGCTTATCGCTATGCAGATGTCGTGCGAGATGGGATGGTCGTGGACTACATTGGCGCGATTACCATCGTGAAAGAGCTGAAGGCTGAATTAGAAGAGAAACTGGATACAGAACTAATTTATGCAGCGGCGGCAATTCCTCCAGGAACAGATGCGTTAGATGGCGGCGCGATCAAGAATGTTGTTCAAGGAGCCGGTTTTGAATTGACGAATGTGCTGGATGAACCTACTGCGGCCAATCAGGTCTTAGCGATTCAAAACGGTGCCGTCGTCGATATCGGTGGCGGAACGACAGGTATCTCCATTATCAAAAATGGTGAAGTTGTAAAAGTCGTGGATGAGGCGACTGGCGGTACTCACTTAACACTTGTAACGGCAGGTGCATACAAGGTTTCTTTTTCAGAAGCGGAGCTTTATAAACGAAATCAAGATAATCATCAAGAGTTGATTGCTGTTTTGAAGCCAGTAGTAGAAAAAATCGCAACGATCATTACCGAACAAATTGCCGGTTTTGAGATCAATGGTCTGTATTTGGTTGGCGGAACGGCTTGTTTAACAGGGATTGAGAAAATCATTGAAGCAAAAACCAAAATCAAAACGTACAAGCCATTGAATCCGATGTTTGTTACTCCGTTAGGCATCGCGTTGAGTTGTACAGATGAAGCTTTGTAGCTTTGGCAGTAGGGTAAAAGTCTTAAAGTAATCGATTTATGCGTTTAACCTATTGCCAGAAAGAAGAAAACGTTTGGTGAAATAAAGGAGGGACAGCAAATGGATTGTCGAATGATTAAATCTCCCGGTGAAGGAACGCTAGCTATCTTAAATCGTCGGAAAGGCTCTGGTCCTAAAGCAGCACTGGAGATACCTGATGCAGTAGGATTGGTTCAAGGGAAATTGATTGAAATGGTCTGTGCGGCTGATGTTGCAGAAAAGGCAGTGGGCGTTATGGTGGAGGATATTCGCGGAAGTTGTCCGCAGAATATGATCTTGTTAGCGATTTTTGGTGATACCGCATCTGTTGAAGCAGCAATCGAGGAAATCAAACGAAAAGAGAAGGAACGAAAATGGTAACAGCACGATTAATCGATAATATTTGGGCAACACGAAAATCAGAGCAACTGAATGGCCTGAAGCTAATGATTGCAGAAATCATCGGTGGATCGCGTGATGGCGAGCAGATGATCGTTTGTGATGTGATTGGTGCAGGGATTGGTGATCGAGTGATTGTTACCTGCGGCAGTGCTGCGAGAAGAATGCTGGAAAATGATGCGATTCCAGTGGATGCGGCGGTGATCGGTATTATCGATGATGGCTGTGAATCTGTATAGAGAGGATCAGGTGCAATGAAGGAATTGATATGTCTGGAGGATGTAACAAAAGCGCATGAAGCGGGTGAACCTCTTTGTGTTAATCAAAACACGATCATTACACCCGCTGCACAGGATTTAATCGAAGAACTGCATGTTCCGTTAAACGAATCCTGTGAAACGCAATCAAAAGAGCTCAATTTACCTAATGAACTGAATCAGGAGACCTTGTTGCAGCTATTAAAAATGATTTTAGCGGGTGAAACGAGCCCCTTTCAATGTGAAAAACATGCCAGTGGATTAAAAGTTGTAAAAGGTAGCACTGTGGAAATGAAACCCTTTGAAACGGGCAATCCTGAAGCGCAGATTTTTTATCAAGAACTCATCAGTAAAGAAGAGGCGAAAATCAGTGCAGGCTTTTTGGAAATTGATCATTCACGTTTTGATTGGGAACTCAGCTACGAAGAGATTGATTATGTGATTAGTGGAAATTTAGAAATTACGATCGAAGGTCAAAAATTTACAGCATGTCCAGGAGATGTTGTTTTCGTGCCAAAAGGCAGCAAAGTCACTTGGGGTTCTAATGATAAAGTGAGGCTGTTTTATGCAACGTATCCAGCGAACTGGTCAGATTTGCTGTAAAAAAAATTGTGCCGACAACGTGTACGATGAAGGAGTAGACAATGAACGCATTAGGATTAGTTGAAACAAAGGGCTTATTGGCTGCAATCGAGGCCAGTGATGTCATGCTGAAAACAGCGGAAGTCAGCTTAACACAAAAAGAAATTGTCGGCGGTGGACTAGTGACGGTAATGGTCTCAGGTGATGTGGGAGCAGTCAAAACGGCAGTGGATGCTGCGGCTTCCGCTGTGACAAAGCTCGAGGCAACTTTACTCGTAACAACTCACGTTATTCCACGTCCTGATAAAAGCTTAAGCCTTTTTGAAAGAAAGGAAGAGACTCAGGAGTCTAGTGATGAATCAGTATCTATTGTTGAGGAGGCACCTCAGGACGCGGAAGAAGTGTTAATCTCAAATGAAAATCATGAAGAGACAATTATTGAAGGTAGTCAGGAATCAGAAGCCGCATTAAGCCCAATAATTTCAGGGGCTACACTTTCACAATGGGGAAAGACTGGAAAAATAGCGGAAATGGAAGCAGCATTAACTGAAATGAAGGTTATTGACCTGCGAAAACTTGCGAAAAAGCAAACTAATTTTGCTATCAGTAAAAAAGATGTGCATACAGCCAATAAGGAACAGCTTGTTTCTGCATTGAGCTTACATTTTCAAAAAGGCTAGTGACTGTCTTCAGAGGCTGCATTTCCGCCAAACTGATGAGAAGAATTCTGTTTAAAAATTTTAGCGCTAAAGGAGTCACATAAAAATGAACAAGTTTGACAAAGATTTATGTTCCGTACAGGAAGCGCGAGACTTAGCCCGAGCTGGAGAAAGGGCTGCTCAAGAATTTGCGACCTTTAGTCAAGAGCAAGTTGATGCAATTCTAAAAAGCATGAAGGAAGCAGCAGAAAAATTTTCTGTTTGTTTAGCTAAAGCTGCTGTGGAGGAGACTGGTTTTGGAACAGTAGCGGATAAGGCTTACAAGAACCATGCAGCCGGAACGTTGCTATACGAAGAAATCAAAGATGAAAAAACCGTTGGGATTATTGCTGAAGATACGACTAAAGGGACCCTTGATGTGGCGGAACCAGTGGGGCTAGTCTTAGGAATTATCCCTTCAACCAACCCCACATCAACGGTTATTTTCAAGGCAATGGTGGCATTGAAATCACGGAATGCTATCGTGTTTGCTCCGCATCCTGCGGCCGCAGAATGTACGAAGAAGGCTGCGGGCATGATGAGTCGTGCTGCAGAAGCAGTCGGAGCACCCAAAGGCATTATTAGCTGTGTCTCGACACCAACGATGGCGTCAACAAATGAATTAATGCATGCTGATGAAGTAAGCTTGATTATCGCTACTGGCGGGCCGGGAATGGTAAAGGCTGCCTATAGTTCAGGAAAACCTGCTATCGGTGTCGGAGCGGGGAATTCTCCTGCTTATATTGAGAGAAGCGCTGATGTCAAAAAGGCTGTTTCACAAATTATTGCAAGTAAAACCTTTGATAATGGAACGATCTGTGCCTCTGAGCAATCGATTATTTGTGAAGAGGTCAATGAAGCTGAGGTTATTGCTGAATTGAAAGCTCAAGGTGGTTACTTTATGTCTGAAGAGGAGACCGCAAAAGTCTGCGGGCTGCTTTTCAAAGGCGGGGGTCATGCGATGAATGCGAAATTTGTCGGGCGTAAGCCGCAAGTGATCGCAGAAGCAGCCGGTTTTACTGTTCCTCATTCAACGACTGTTTTGATTGGTCGCCAAAACGGTGTCGGAGCGGGAAATCCGTTGTCATTTGAAAAATTAACGACTGTTTTAGCCTTTTATACCGTCAGGGATTGGGAGGAAGCCTGTCACTTGAGCATCGAATTATTACAAAACGGTATCGGGCATACCATGAGTATTCATACGAATAATCGCGACATTGTTTTGAAATTTGCGGCGAAGCCGGCTTCACGCATTTTAGTGAATACAGGAGGCAGCCAAGGAGGAACAGGAATTAGTACTGGGTTGCCAATTTCCTTCACGCTAGGTTGTGGAACCTTTGGCGGCAGCTCTGTTTCTGAAAATGTTAGTCCGAAGCATTTATTAAACATTAAAAAAGTCGCATACGGCTTAAAGGACGTGACGACTTTATTGGCTGAGGATACTAGTTTTTCTCATCCAGAACTGGAAGAGCCACTAGATGCCTGTTTGACCGCAAAGCCAGTGGAAGCGAGCCAGCCATCAGAGGGGGAAATGGACAATTCAAGTATGAAGGATTTTTCGGCAGCAGAATTATCAGAGTTGGCAGAAGTCGTGCGGAAAGTTTTAACCCAAATGAATGCTTAAATTGAAGCAAATAAAGAATTGAAGGAGTAGGAATGGAAGATTATGAAGTGATTTTAAATGCCATTATGGCGCATTTAAATCCTGAAGATGTCCCAAATGATGATTCGATTCCAGTAGGGATTTCAAATCGTCATATCCATTTAAGTCAAGCTGCATTAGAGAAGCTGTTTGGCAATCACTATCAATTAACTAAGCTAAAGGATCTCTCGCAACCGGGACAATATGCTTGCAAAGAATGTGTCACGCTCGCTGGTCCTAAAGGAGTAATTGAAAAGGTCCGGATTTTAGGTCCTGTGAGAGCAGAAACGCAAGTAGAAATTTTACAAAGCGATACGTTCAAACTTGGAGTAAAGGGTGCGTTACGGTTATCTGGTGATTTAGATGGTACACCTGGCTTAACATTGATTGGTCCCAATGGCGCATTTGAAATGGCTAAAGGGGTAATTATCGCCAAACGTCATATTCATATGCTGCCGGAAGAGGCAGAACGTTTTGGCGTGACTGATGGTCAAGTCGTGACGATCGATTTTGCTGGTGAACGCGGCGGAAGCTTAAACAATGTAGTAATTCGCGCGACTGCGAATTCAGGCTTAGAGTGTCATATTGATACGGAAGAAGCCAATGCTCTTGGTGTTACGCCAGGAACAACAATAAAAATCAGAAATTAATTTAGGAGGAATACAAAAATGAAATCAGATGCATTAGGAATGATCGAAACAAAAGGATTGATCGGTTCAATCGAAGCGGCCGACGCAATGGTGAAGGCAGCCAATGTTACATTAGTAGGAAAAGAACGTGTAGGAGGCGGGATTGTGACCGTTTTGGTTCGCGGTGATGTTGGCGCAGTAAAAGCGGCAACCGATGCAGGAGCAGCAGCGGCTCAGCGTGTAGGTGAACTATTATCTGTTCATGTGATCCCACGTCCGCATTCAGAAGTAGAAACAATTTTACCATCTACAAATGCATAAGTTCTTTTATAAAAATAGGTAATCGATCTGTACTGTTTCTGACAGGCCTTGTAATTTTGGCAAAAGGAGCAGTACAGATTTTTTAGTGTGTGAAAGAAGAATATTGTGTATTAGCAGCTTTGAAGTGCGTAAAAAAGGGGAATCAGGCGTAAATTTTTTAAGTAAGCTAGAATCTTCAGACTGTTCTCATGTATGATGAGGATAGAAAAACGCTTTCTCGAAAATAGTAAAGGCGCTATAATGATTTATTGTTTATTAGAAAGCGATACAAGGAGGGGCACTATGCGTTTGATTGAACCGTGGGAAAATATTGAGATAAATGTATTAGCAGAAGATCGAATCATGCAGCATTTTGATTTAAATATCCATTTAATCTATGTGTTGGCAGGCGAAGTGACGATTGAAAAAGAAGGAACAATCATTTCATTGCAAAAAAATGATTTTTATATTTTGTCAAAATCATTGGTACATACTGTTTATACAAAAAATGCGCGGGCATTTGAGATTGTTTTAGAGTATTATTTTGAAGAGCAAGAGAACCAAGTGTTTGAAGGAAACTCGGTCACAGAGAATAAAAGAGCAGATAATCAAGTCATTCAGTCGATTGAACGCTTGCTAAAGCTATACGTCTTACAAGAAAAGCATACAGTTTCAGAAGTGTTTGAGGAGTATTTTCATATTCTTCAGATATTGGAAAAGGAATACACGAAACCTTCTACTATAGAAGAAGAGCGAAGCATGAAGCAAAAAGTCTATGAACTGAAATTTTATATTGATAATAACTTCGATAAGGACATTCGATTGGTCGATATTGCCAATAAGCTGTATGTTTCCGATCAATATTTGTCTCGCAGTTTTTCTAACGAAATCGGGATGCCAATGAATGAATACCTGATTCGTAAACGGTTGGAAAAGGTTCGGAAGGATTTGCTGGAAACGGAGAAATCAATTACCGACATAGCCTTTTCAGCGGGCTTTTCGAATATTAACTCATTTAATCGTTTATTTAAGAAGTATCAAGGTTTGACGCCGAGTGAATTTCGTAAGGAAACAAAAGCGAAGGCTAAGGTTTCCTCGAAGCAAAATAGCCTTGAAGAAAAAGACCTTCGAAATTTGGAAATTTACTTTAAAGAAAAGGATGCGAAAATCAGTGATGAGACGATTCAAGTTTCCATGCAGACATCGTCAAAGCAAAACTTTCAAAAGAATATGATTAATCTTAGCTACGCCGGTGATTTGACTCATGCTTCATTTGCGGAACAAATTCATTATTTGCAGGAAAATAATCCTTTTAATTATGGACGTATATGGGGATTGTTAAGCGAAGAAATTCTGGAGCAGGTAGGCGAGGCTTACGATTTTTCCACAGTTGATGAAATTTTACGAATCATGCTAAAGGCGGGAATCAAACCATTTTTAGAACTCGGCTTCAAGGGAAAACTGATTCATGAATCCCATACGCAGATTGTTAAAAGTCATCCTTTTATCCGAAAATCCTATAAGCTATCTGACTTGATCCAACGATTCCAAGTTTTTTTCCATCATTGTGTGGATGTATTTGGTTTAGAGGAAGTTTCTACCTGGATGATCGAGATTTGGAAGCCTAATCCTTTAGTTTTGAAGACAATTGGCTGTGAGGATTTGATGCGAATTGATCAGGATGGGGCACAACTGAATTTAGCTAAAGAAAAGACCTATATTGATGTCTTTTCGAAAATAAAAAAAGCTGTAAAACAAATCGTACCAATGATTCAAATTGGCGGCTGTGGCTTAAGCTTAGATATTGAAACGCGCGATTTAAGCACGTTTCTGACACAGTGGACAACGGGGAAAGGCGCACCGGATTTTCTTAGTTTGTCGATTTATCCAATGGATGCGGTGAAACAGCAGCTGAACCAGAAAAAGCAGCATCATGAGCCGATTTCACCGAATTCTGATTACATGCTTCATCGCATAAAGGATTTCAAAGAGCTTTTGACGGAAATCAATTATCAGGGAAAAACATTCATTACGGAGTTTAATGTGACCATTTTAAGTCGCGATATTATCAACGATACGGCCTTCAAGGGCAGCTATATCTTGAAAAATGCTTTAGGGGCGATGCCTTATTGTGATTTGATCGGCTATTGGCAGCTGACGGATTTGTCGGTGACGACCTTTGATACGGCCAATAAAGAGATTTTTGGCGGTTCTGGTTTGATTTCTAAAAACGGTATACCGAAAATTGGCTACTATGCCTACCGTTTCTTAAATCGATTAGGTAATCAGGTCGTGTATCAATCAGAGGATCTATTGATTACGAAGGATGATCCGAACAAGATACAAATTTTGTGCTATTCTTATAGTCATTTAAATTCTACTTATTATTATGACCATAGCAGTGTCTTTACTAGGAGAAATGCAGCCGCTCTGTTTGCTTCTGGAAATGTTCAGACGAAACAGGTGCTGTTGAAGGATTTGAAGGAAGAAGAAAGTCACTATCGTATCAAATATTATCGTATAGGTCAAAAGACCGGCAATATTCTGGAGGAAATTAATCAGATCAGCAGCTCTGATCGGTTAGATGATGAGATGATCACTTACTTGAAGCATCGTTGTGAGCCGCAGCTGGAAATAAGGGAAGGGCAGTCTAGAAACCATCAGTTAAAAATCGAGTTAGAGCTTTTTCCGCAGGACATTCAATTGATTGAGATTCAAAAAGTCTCTCGTTAACAAGATTGTGTAATACAATCTTGTTTTTCTGTGGATTTCAAAGCCATCATCCTAGGAAAGTATCAATAGAAAGAATGAAAAAAGCAGAGTAATGTTTTGGCTGACAGATTAAACTATTCGTTGTAAACGTTTGCAAATGCAACTATTCTAGGAGGATCACATGGAAAAAGATGTCTTTGAAAATGGAATGAAGATGGAGAAAAAGGGTTTAACGAAATTTTCTATGATTGCTTATGGATTGGGTGACTTGGCTAGCCAGTTTGTCTGGACATTTGTCGGCACTTATTTGACTGTTTTTTATACGGATACTGTTGGTTTGGCTCCGGTTGCAGTTTCGATGATTATGCTAATTGCCCGTTTATGGGATGGAATCAATGATCCGATGATGGGGATGATCGCTGAACGTACAAGAAGCAAGTTAGGCCGTTTCCGCCCTTATATTGCTTTTGGCTCACCATTTTTAGCTCTGTTTTCAGTTTTGACTTTCACCGGTCCGTTTGGAAATGGAACGGCAGGTATCATTTGGGCAGCGGTTATTTATATCATCGCTGGAATGATCTACACATTAGTGAATATTCCTTACGGGGCTTTGGCGGCGGTGATGAGTGAAGATGCCAATGAACGAAATCAGTTAAATGCATGGCGCTCGGTTGGGATGAATGTCGGAATGATTATTGTGAACTCATTGTCTTCGTTTATTATGCTGGCATTTTCAGATGGTTCGCAGGTAGCAACTGGTCGAGGCTATTTTATGACAGCGTTGATCTATGCGGTAATTTCGATCCCGTTGTTTTTCGCGGTATTCGCGACATCTCGAGAAGTTGTTCAACCGATGAGAAATGAAAATAAAGTACCGTTTCGTACCACGATTAAAAATGTGATTGGTAATAAATACTTAATGATCGTTTTTCTTATCATGATTTTGCAAATGACTGCTTTTATGGGAAGAATCGCTGTAACAACTTTTTATGTCATTTATTGTTTAGGTGCGTTTACCTTGATTGCCTTACTCATGACGATTCCATCCATTGGCGGAGCGCTTTGTTCATTAGCAATTGTTCCTTTGGTTAAACGTTTTGGGAAACGTAATGTGTTGATGGTTTCCTTGATTCTTCAAGGGATTGGTTTACTCGTCGTATACTTTGCTGATTTTGACAACTTGCCAATGATTATTGCCGGTCATGTAATTTTTGGATTGTTCAATATGGGCTTTCCGATTTCACTTTCATTAGTGGCGGATTCTGTAGATTACCAAGAATTGAAATCAGGGGTTCGAACAGACGGGACTGCTTATGCGACTTATGGATTAGCGACAAAAATTGGTAACGCTATCGGAGCATCGGTAGGAATCATGCTGCTGCATTCATTCGGCTATCGGGCCAATATGGAACAATCAATGGCGACTAAAAATGGCATCAATCTAGTGGTTAATTTGATTCCAGCAATCCTATTTTTCTCTGCTGCATTGGCTTGTCTGTTATGGAACTTAAGCGACAAGGATACGGATGATATTCGTGCCCAACTAGATAAAAAACGCGAGAATATCAATGATTGAGCATAAAAGTATGGTATAAACTTGTGCATTATAAAAAGAATGAAGATATAGTGCAAAAATGTTTGATCTTTAAACGTACGATTTGAAGAGTACGAAGAGGCATCATTCAGTAAACTAGATTTTGTAAGCGATATCCATTTAGCCAGTCAATAAAATGATTACGGCTGGCTAATAGTGTATGGATGTCAGTGTAAAAACGAACAAGGAGGAAAACAACGTGAAAAAATTAAAATTCGGTATTATCGGGTGCGGCGGGATCGCCAACCAAAAACATTTACCAGCTTTGGCAAAATTAGCGGATCAGGTAGAGTTGGTAGCATTTTGCGACACGATCATTGAACGGGCAGAAGCTGCGGCGGCAGAATATGGTGTTGCCGATGCATTAGTTACAGAAGACTACAAAGAAGTGGTGAAGCAAGCTGATATTGACGTGATACATGTATTGACACCAAATATTTCTCACTCATTTATTACGGTTGATGCCTTAGAAAGCGGTAAGCACGTGATGTGTGAAAAGCCAATGGCGATCAACTATGAAGAAGCGAAAAAAATGCTGGAGGCCGTAGAACGCACAGGCAAAAAATTAACGATCGGATATCAAAACCGTTTCCGTGCGGATTCCTTAGCAACCTATGATGCCTGCAGTAAAGGCGAGCTTGGCGAAATCTACTTTGCAAAAGCCCATGCAGTTCGTAGAAAAGGTGTTCCGACCTGGGGTGTATTCCCAGATAAAGAAAAACAAGGCGGCGGTCCGTTGATTGATATCGGTACCCATGCGTTAGATTTAACCCTTTGGTACATGAATAATTACAAACCAAAAATGGTTTTGGGCTCGACGTATCAAAAACTGAAGGATAATCCAATGGCGAATATGTTTGGACCGTGGGAACCGGAATCCTTTGAAACAGAAGATTCCGCATTCGGTTTAATCAAAATGGAAAATGGCGCAACGATCTTCTTGGAAGCGGCTTGGGCCTTGAATATGATCAATCCGAAGGAAGCACAGGTCACACTTTGCGGGACAGAAGGCGGCGCGGAAATGTTTGGAAAAGCCTTCTTAGATCAAGGATATGTGGTCTTTAACAAAGCGGCTCACAATCAATTGGAGCAAACGCAACCTTCTGATGCTGGCGGCGTCTTTGGCTTTGAAGGCAGCAGTTTGGAGCAAAAGGATGCGGAAGCGAAGCAATGGGTCGAAGCGATTTTGAATGATACAGAGCCGTTGGTAAAACCAGAACAAGCAATTGTGGTGACACAAATTTTAGAAGCCATTTACAAATCTGCAGAAACTGGAAAAGTTGTGGAACTGTAATTTAATGAGGCGGACGAGCGCAATTGAAAGCAGTCGCTCGTCCCATCATCTTTATTAATTATTCGTAGGAGGAATACAAATGTCGAAAATCAAAACGGCTGTAAGTTTATATAGTTTACAGGATGAATACTTAAATCATCGCATGAACCTAGATGATTTGATGCACTTTTTGCAGGAACACAAGGTTGAAGGAGTCGAGATTTTACCAGATCAAATGATCAAAAAAGCCCCGCATCCGACAGAAGAGGACGTTGCCCATTGGCATCAGCTTTTAGAAGAAACAGGAATTAAGCCGGTTACCGCGGATGTTTTTTTAAATACCAATCTCTATAACAATCGCAGTCTAACAAAACGCGAGTGTATTGATTTATTGATCGAAGAAATCAAACAAGCCAATCGTTTGGGAATCAAATTGATTCGTTTAGTTTCAATGGTGCCTTATTGGGTTTGCGAACCCTTGCTGCCTTATTGTGAAGAATACGATGTGACGATTGCTTTGGAGATTCATGCCGGAATGGCCTTTGATGAACCTGAAACGCTTCACTTTATCGAAGAAATGAAATGTTTGGATTCTCCATATATCGGATTAGTGATCGACACAGGAATTTTCTGTAAAAAATTCCCGCGAGTAGTGGTGAATTATGAAGTCAATAATGGCGCAAGCCCAGAAATGTTTGCTTACTTAGATGAGATTTTTGCACAGGGAACAGACCTTCACCGTATCGTAAAAGAAAACAATGGCGAATATCCAGAAGACTTTAAAAAAGTCATCAAAACCAAAGAAGATCAAATGTTTGCGCCGCTTTGCGATGGCTATGAAAATTATCCGTTTACCGTGCTGGACGAGTATATGCCGTACATCAAGCATTTCCATATCAAAATGTTTGAAATGACCCCCGAAGGCCCCGAATACTCAATGGATTACAAAGGACTTTTAGAATACCTGCATGAAAAAAACTACGACGGTTACGTGGCAACAGAATATGAAGGCAATCGCTTCACACTGCCAGGCAAACCAATGCAGGAAAAAGAACAAGTGGCCGCAAACCAAAAATACTTGCAGGCGTGCTTAAAAGAGATCCAAGGATAGGAGGATGTAAGAATGTTTGACAATAATGTGTTTAAAGAGGCTACCTGCAAAAATATTGAAGAAAAGGGTGAAGTAATTGGTTTCGAATTACAAACGCTGATTACGTATTATCGTGGTATCCCTCTTTCCATGGTGGAATTTATCAAAGTAGCGGTAGATGATGCGGAAGTCTCAACAGAAGACATCCAAATTTCAATCGATCAGCAAGATTGGTTCTATTTAAAAGAAGCAACAACTGTTACCAGTTATAAATGGGAATATGGTGAGCCCTTATATATTCGCGTCTTAAAACCAGGCGGACTATCAACAGGCGATCATCAAGTAAAATTGACCGTGGCTACTAGAACAGCGTATATTCCAGTGCCGTTAGTCGGTGTGAAAGAACGAACGGTGACGATTTAAGCGAAGATGTCAGTTCGATTTTGCGCAGTTTATTTCAGGAAAAAAGGGTTAGTGAAGTAATGAAGATAAACACAAGCACCTAGTGGAAGGATATACGGCATGAAAATTAAGTCATTAATAGAAATAAGGAGCAAAAGCGATGTTAAATTTTGGAATCATTGGACATGGTTTCATGGGTCAAACTCATACGCAAACCATCAAAAAATTAGATTATGCAACCTTAATCGCTGTGTGTGATATCAATAAGGACCAGTTAAAGGAAGTAAACGAAGGCGTAAAAACATTTTTGAAGGCGGATCAGTTATTAGCAGAAAAAGACATTGACACAGTCATCATTGCGGTGCCGAATCATCTTCATTTAGAGATGGTGAAAAAAGCGGCTGCAGCCAAAAAGGATATTATTTTGGAAAAACCAGCGGCGATGAATGGCACAGAATTTCAAGAAATGATGGAAATCACTGAAAAAGCGGGTGTGCGCTTTACGATTCATCATCAACGTCGTTGGGACAAGGATTATCGTTTGATGAAGGAAGTCATCGACAGTCAGACGCTTGGCGACATTTATACGATTAAAAATTGTCTCTACGGCTTTAATGGAAACATGCACGATTGGCACGTGTATCCGGAGTTTGGTGGCGGGATGCTTTATGATTGGGGCGTGCATTTGTTAGATCAAATGCTGTGGATGATTCCAGGGAAATTGAAGACGGTTTGTGCGGATGTGCGAAATATCATTAATAAAAACGTCGACGATTACTTCAATATCCAGCTTTATTTTGATAGTGGAATCACTGGTCAAGTAGAATTAGGGACATATTTTCTAAAAGACGAAGCTTCATGGTTTGAACGCCATTGGTTTGTCGGGGGAAATAAGGGCAGTGCATACGTGGACGGATTTAATCCGCAAGGGAAAATCGTGCGAACCAGTGAATTGTTAACGAATGTTCCAGGCAAGATTACTATGACGGCAGCCGGTCCGACCCGTTCATTTGGCCCACCGCCAGAAGGCCGCCTAGTCACCGAAGAACTTCCTGAGGTTTCGGTCAATCATGAGATGTTTTTTGATCAATACAGAAGTTATGTGGCTGGCGAAGGCGAATTAGTGGTTAAACCAACAGAAATATTGCGTTTAATGAAGCTGTTGGATGCGATTCGCGTGTCAGCGAAGGAACACCGTTCGGTAGATTTTGAATAGAAAGAGGGAAGGAACATGCAATTAGGATTGGTTTCAGCGATTTTAGATCAAAGTGATTTTTATGAGATGATCGATATCGTTGCTGAAAATGGATTGGATTGTGTGGAAGTTGCCTGCTGGCCTGCTGGAAAAGCAGAGCGTCGCTACGCGGGCATTTCACACATTGACACAGAAAATCTGACAAAGGAACAAGCAGAGGAATATAAGACCTACGCTGCTGAGAAGAAGGTTGCAATCTCGGCCTTGGCCTATTATCCAAATCCGTTAGACGAGAATTTGGAAAAACGTCAGCTAGTGATTGATCATATTTATTCAGTGATTGACGCAGCAAAATTAATGGAGATAAACTTGGTGACGACCTTTATTGGACGGATGCCTTCAAAAACAATTTCTGAAAATTTAAAGGAAGTTGAAAAGGTTTGGAAGCCGATCTTAGCGTATGCGGAAAAGCAAAAAGTCAAGATTGCGATTGAGAATTGTCCGATGCTCTTTACCGAAGATGAATGGCCAGGCGGTCAAAATTTGATGACAACCCCTGCATTATTCCGAAAAATCTTTGACCTTTTAGACAGTGATTATCTCGGCTTAAATTACGACCCTTCACATTTTGTTTGGCAGCAAATGGATTATTTGGCTCCGATCTATGAATTCAATGACAAGCTTTTCCATGTTCATTATAAGGACATCAAAGTTTATTGGAACAAGCTTCAAAAGGTCGGCGTGATGGCGACTCCGTTAGAATACATGTCACCGAAATTACCAGGCTTAGGCGATGTTGATTGGGGCAAGTATGTTTCGGCGTTAACCGATGTTGGCTATAGCGGCTATACCTGTATTGAAGTAGAGGATCGGGCGTATGAGTCTGATTATGAAGATGTCAAACGTTCCATCAAACAAAGTACTCATTACTTACGGAATTTTGTTTAGGTGATGGAATGAAAACACAAGAAAATAGATTAATTGGGATCGATATCGGTGGAACCTCTATCAAGTTTGCCTTGATGGACGATGCAGGAACAATCGAGAAGAAGTGGTCGATCCCAACCAATATTGCAGAAAAAGGGAAATACATTCCTAAGGAGATTTGCGCCTCTATTCGAATGACACTTGAAGATGCTGGACTAGCGACGGTTAAAGGAATCGGGATTGGAGTTCCGGGTCCGATCTCGCCAGATGGGAAAACAGTTGTTCAAGCAGTCAATTTGGATTGGAAGGATTTGCCATTAAAGGAAATAATCGAAACCGATTTAGGTATAGGCGTGTGTCTATTAAATGACGCAAATGCGGCAGCGCTAGGTGAAATGTGGAAGGGTGCTGCTCAGGGTAATGTGAATCTGCTGTTTGTCACACTAGGTACAGGTGTTGGCGGCGGCATCGTTTTAAATGGTGAAGTCTTGAATGGTTGTCACTCTTCTGGTGGAGAGATTGGCCATATTCCTATTCGCTCTGACGAACAGCGATTGTGCGGCTGTGGTGGTAGAAATTGCCTCGAAACCTTTGCTTCTGCCAACGGATTGGCGCTAAGCATGCGAAAGAAACTGGTGGAAGTCAATGAAACGTGGCGGGAAATCACGCCGCCAATGGTTTTTGAGAAAGCAGCCCAAAAGAATGTCCACGCGCAGGCAGTATTGGCGGAATTTACTGATATCCTAGGGCAAGCCTTAGCTGGAATTATGAACACGATCGATGTAGAAGAAATCGTGATTGGGGGCGGGCTATCTGAAGCCGGCGAGCAATTGCTGCTGCCACTTACGGAAAAGCTAGAGGAGTATGTGTTTCCGCAAATCAAAGCACATTTCTCCGTAAAGAATGCGCAGCTCGGGAATGAAGCCGGAATCTATGGGGCGGTTTATGCGTATTTGATCAAAAATAAAATAGTATAAAAACACTTTGTTGCCTTGAGTTCAGTTGAAAGGTAACAAGGTGTTTTAGCTTTAAATAAGAGCAAAAAGAGGAGCTGTGACAAAAGTCATGTCGCAGCTCCTTTTTCCGAACAAATGGTTTTCCAAAAGTAGCTTCTTCGGAAACAAGCCGAAATTTCTTGCAGCTAGTCACTTTTGTCACAACCGTTCTCTTAATTTGATTATTTCGTTACTGTGTCCCAAAAACGCTCTAAGGTTTCTATTTGTGTCAGCTGGCGATTGCATTGATCGCTATCCGTACAAATGTAGTTGCCTTTTTTGGTGTAGGTTCCGTCTCCTGCGGATTTGGTGGTTGCCAAAAAGAAAGCGACGGTGCTGATTTGATTACAGATGGCACAATGGCCTTTTTGCACATCAGTACTAAAGCTGCCATAGGTACCGACAAAACGTCCGTCGATTTTACGAAGCAAGTATTTGCGATTGGTGCCGCTGTCGTTCCAGCCTAAATAGCTTAATTCTCGAAAATCTTTCGCTTCCAGGTCAGGATGCTGCATTTTCTTGACTTTACGAAAGCTTTTTTCAATCTGCTTCGTTGATGGGATAGCCATCGGAATAACGAATTGTTTCATCTCTTCAAACAGCTTTTCGAATTTGTCGCGTGTGAGTGCAGTATTCATAAACTGTTCCCAATATGCGGCGAGTAAAGGATTGCGGCCGAAAAATTCTTCGGTCTTTCCTTGGATCAATGTTTGTAAAGTGACGACAGTTTGCTTGTCGTTTACGGAATGATAGGCGCTGACAAGTTCGCTGATCTGCTGCTTGCAATACCAGTATTCATAAGGGGTTAAAACGTTATTTTCTGTATTCATTGTTGATTTTCCTCATTTCTTTCTTTGAGGAAAATTGCTTTTCCGTCAAAGAACTAATCGTTTAATAAGTAAGATAGTTCTTTGAGCGTACGATACAAGATGAATGTGTCATCATGATCTCCTCCTAATGTTGCATGATTCGTACCTCCGATAGAATAAATCATTCTTCGCATTTCTACAAGTCTTTTCTTCTGATTAACCGATAATTTAGAAGAAGCCACTTTTTATCGCAAGATAGTTGATAAAGTAAACTAAATGGTTTATACTTTGATAAAGTTGATAAAGTAAACTATTTCCGCAAAAGGAGGTGTCCCTTTTTGGATACCCGTGATGTCAGAAGGTTCAATCGTTACTACACAAGAATTCTCGGAGTGTTTGATCAAAAAGTCTTTGATCTGAATTATTCAATGATAGAAATGCGCATTTTAGGGGAAATTGGTCGCCACCCCGGTATTACCGCGAATGAACTGACAAAATGTTTGAACATCAAAAAAAGTTACCTTAGTCGAAAATTAAGTAAGCTAGAAGGAGAGGGCTATATTTCTAAAAAGAAAAATCCTGATGATAGCAGAAGTATGCATCTTTTTCTTAGTGAAAAGGGTCTGGAATTAAATAAATATGTTGAAGAACAATCGGATCAAAAAGTATTGGAGCTATTAGCGCCTCTGGATGAGTCAAACTATCAGGAGTTAGTCACTGCCATGAAAACCATCGAGAAGATTTTATATCGAGTCGTACCAAATGAGCTGGAAAGTGGTCAGTAAAATTTTTTTAATTTATTATTAATCAGAAAAAACACTAAAATTTATAAAGGCGTGATTTGGATGAGTGAGATAAAGATTGTTCCATTTGAAGAGAAATATACACAGCAAGTCGTTGATTTGATTCTCCCGATTCAACGTGACGAATTTAATATCGATATTAGTATCGAGGATCAGCCAGATCTCTTAAGAATCAAGCAAGAATATATCGACACAGGCGGAAATTTCTGGGTAGCCCTTTTCAATGATCAGGTCATTGGAACGATTGCCTTAGTTAAGCTGGAAAATCACTGCGGTGCTATCAAGAAAATGTTTGCAGCTAAGGAGTTTCGCGGTGAAAAGCAAGTAGGTCGCAAGTTGCTAGAGACGCTTGTTGCTTATTGCAAGCATCAAGGTTATGAACGTTTGTATCTGGGCACGGTTGAGGTGTTAAAAGCAGCGCAGAAATTTTATAAGAAGCATGATTTTCAATTAATTGACAAATCAGAGATGCCAAAGGATTATCATTTGATGGATGTGGATACGGTCTTTTTCATGCGTGATTTAACAAAGGAATAAAAATACCTCTTGATCATTTTTTGTGATCAAGAGGTATTTTTGCTAAGCTCGAAAATCTTTTCGATAGTAGAGATAGAAGCAGATACCAACCAAGAAGGCGATGAATTCTGTAATTGTTGAAGCCCAAACCAATCCATGCAACCCAAACTGATACTCTTTGATAGCCAACCTTAGTGTAGATGGTGAAAAATTTACAGCTAAAACAAATGGCGAATTTTAAAATGAACTTAGCCACTTCATAAAACAAAAAAACGTCATTGCCCAATTTCATGTATTATTGAAGTTCCTACACAATCAATAAAGGATGAAATGACAATGACGCAAACTGAGAATA